>FWWL01000004.1_pt1:0-187500 | contig 670785 bp, 632 predicted proteins | sample 2228331 | NCBI WGS metagenome assembly FWWL01 (sample SAMEA103939775, study PRJEB20133) | metagenome
CCGCTGATGGCGGCGATGAAGGCCTGACCGCCGACGTCGCTCGTCCGCATCATACGGCCGACGTGCCGGAGTTTTTACACGGCCTCAGTCATCAACGGTCGTACGGCCCGCCATCCCAGCGACCTTGAACGTACTGGAAAGAACGGCGGCAGGTGTTGAGGTCTGACATCGTGGCGCCGTCGGGGCCTTGAAATCCAAGCGCCCGAGCTTGCTCCGCCCATCGGCCGCATCAAGGACGGCCCTGGCGGGCCGCCGCGGGCGCGGCCGCGCGGGGGCGCGGTCCTTGACCCGGCCGCTGGGCGGAGCCGTTGGCTGCCTGTGGACCTAAGGTGATTTGTGCGCGGGGCGCCTGGCCCACGACCGGCTCGTAGCGGACAGGGCTTTGGGCTGCCACGGGCTGCTGCGACGCGGCGCGGTGGCTCGCCCCGTCCACCACCGGCTCTTGGGCCTGCGGTCTCGGCCGGCCCTCCCGCCGCGTCACGGGGGAGGTCGGGAGGATGGAGACGCGATGTCTATCCCGAGGGCTGCGAAGCCGTCGGAGCGTTGGGCGCGGCCGGCGTGGCCGCGCCCTCGGGCTTCAGTTCCAGCGTCCGGCCCCTTCGAGCCCCTCGGGTCCGTTCGTGTAGGAAACCACGCCGGTGCGGCCCTTCCACTCGCCCTTCGTGCCCGTGAGCAGGCCCCAGCAGTTGGCGCCCGTCTTTTCCGGGCGAGTCTGGCAGCTGAAGTTCTGTTCGTAGTTCTCGGACACGCAGATTCCTGACTGCGGGAATTGCGCGCCCGGAGGATTTCGCCAGGTCGCACATTTGGCGGCCACGCTGTCCTTGCGCCCGCTCGCGTAAGTGACCTCGGCGCGCGAGTTGGTCATCTGGACGCCCTGATAGTTCGCCCCCTCGGCCGGGACCCGGAGGCTGTCGATCGCCGTACCGGTCGTCTTGAAGGTGAAGTTCTCGGCCGCGTTCGCAGCGCAGGGCGCGATGGCGAGCGCCATCACGAAGGCTAGCGTTTTCATGGTTTTCCTTCCCACGGGCTGGCTGATTGAATTCTTGTGTTGCCGCCCAACGGTGAAGCTATGCCTCAGACCAGGATAGTCAATGCAATAGAATCCAGGGTGTACTCAGCGCTCTGATATCAAAAATATATAGGGTCGGACTCGTCCATCGACATTCTGGAGATAACCGTGGCGGGATATTTTCTTGAGAAAGTGTCCGGATTTCGCGTGTCTATACTAGGTTGATCCTAGCGGCCGTCCCAGAGTCCGGCTTCCTCGGGCGACTCAAGGGCGAGCCCTCGCGCACCGCCGGTGCCTCGCCCATCCGGCGTGCGGACGCCGCCGAGGCTCGCCCCCTTCCTCCTGGGGGGAGGTCATGGGCCACCGGGGGGCTGGGGACACGAACCGATCCCCCGCCACGGCCAACGTAAGCGTGGCGCTTGGGGAGGCGCGACGGCGTCGCGGGTCGACTTTCCCGGGGACTGCGGCGTGCTAGGCTTTGCCTTGAAACAGGCGGAGACCGGATGTGCTCAGCGAACGACGTCGCGGCTTGCTTGTGCTGAATGGCCTGGGTCTCTTTGTCACCGCGCTGGCGGTCGGCTGGGCCTATTTCTTCTTTACGTTGGGCGCGATCGACCTGTGGCCGTTCGTCAGGGACGTGCCGGTCAGCATCGGCGGCGATCGCCGGGCGTGGAACATGGCCCATCTGGAGGCGATCACGAACGGCACCCTCCTGATCGCCATCGGCGCGGCGGGCGGCTATCTGCGATTGGGCGAGCGGGCGCAGGCGGTCCTCTTCTGGTCGGCGCTGGCCTTCGCCTGGCTCTTCACGCTGCCGGCCATCGCCAATGCGATCTTCGGGACGCGGGGGCTGGAGTTCGGCGGCGGCCCCTTCCCGGGCGACGTGACGATCAACAACATCATCTTCCTGTTCGGCTGGCCGGCGATGGTGGGCGTTCACCTGGCCGCCGTCCTGCTGGTGTGGGGCGCCTGGAGCCACCTCAGGCATCTAGGGAAGGGCGGGTCGTGAGCGCCTCGAAGATCGTCGTGCGGCGCATCCCCTTCGCGTTCGACGAACAGATCGACCCCGTCTGGCATCCGGTGCGACCCGAGTGGAGCCACATGGTCAACGGCGCCTCGCTGGCCATGCCCTATCTGGAGCCGTTTCTGATCCGGACGGTCACCGAGGCGCTGCGCCAGGTGAAGGACCCCTTGCTGGCCGCCGACGCGCGCGCCTTCATCGGCCAGGAGGGCGTCCACTTCCAGAACCACCGCCGCTACAACGAGATCCTGAAGCGCAGCTATCCGGAACTGGCCGGGGTCGAGGCCGAGATGGAGGCGGACTATGCCCGCTTCCAGGCGCGCAGCCTGCGCTGGCGGCTGGCCTACACCGCCGGGTTCGAGACCATGACCATGGGCATCACGGAGTGGCTGATCCATCAGCGCGCGCTGCTGTTCGGCGACGCCGACCGCTCCGTGGCCTCGCTGGTGCTCTGGCACATGGTGGAGGAGACCGAGCACAAGACCGTGGCGTTCGACCTCTATCAGCACCTCTTCGGCGGCTATTGGCCAAGGGTCTGGGGCACGCTGTTCGCCGCCTGGCACGTGGCGCGCGCCAGCCGCAAGGGCTATCGCGCGATGCTGAAGCGGGACGGGCGCTGGACGGACTGGAAGAGCCGGCGCGCCCTGTGGGCCATGGTCGGGCGGTTCGCGCGCCACGCCTCGCCGGCCATCCTGCGCTCGGTGTCGCCGAGCTATCACCCGAGCCGGGTGAGGGATCCGGACTGGGTGGATCGCTGGTTCGAGGCCTATCGGGGACTTCCCGAAGGGCGGATCCCGCTGCTGGACACCGCCGACCCCGAGATCCCCGCACGATTTTCGACCTGAGCGGGGGCGGCTTGCGGGGCGTTTGGGGCGGAAGCCCCTTCCATGGCGTTCCGCGGGCGGGGTTCGCCGCAAGGCTGGACGCGGCGCGGCGGGCGGCGGGGGCGGGGGTGGTCGGCGCCGAAAACGCCGTTCTGCACCGAGACCTTCGACACGATCCTGGACCGGCTGTGCGAGGGCGAGGGGATGGTGGCGATCTGCCGCGACCCGGCGCTGCCCAACGCGCGGACGGTGTACCGGTGGATGCTGGCGCGGTCGGACCTCAGGGACGCGGTGCAGCTGGCGCACGAGATCCAGGCCGACCGGGTGGGCGAGCTGGCGTTCGACGAGGCGATGGCGACGACGCCGGCCAATGCGCGGGCGATCGACGTGCGGCTGCGGCACCTGCGCTGGTACGCGGCCAAGCTGGCGGCGACGAAGTACGGGAGCCACCGGGCCGAGGCGCCGCCGAAGCCCGAGGTGGAGCGGGCGGTGACGCTGCGCACCTTCAAGCTGGAGACGCGGGCCGACGGGTGGCGGCGCGTCCGCGGCAGCCACTACTCGCCCATGACCGGCCAGATCGTGGACGAGCCGCCCGGGCCGTGGCAGCGGCCGCCGGCGAACTGGACGCCGGAGGGGGAGGCGGCGGCCTCGGGGACGGGGCCTGGGTCGGCCCCGGGCTAGCCCACCGGCTCGAGCGGGGGCTGGTTGAGGGCCTCGCGGTAGTTGCGGTGGAAGTGGTGCAGGGCCGGCTCGTTGCGGCCGAGGATGACCTCCTTGAGCTGGCCGCTCTCTGCGGTGCGCTGCTGCAGCGCGCCCATCACGTAGTCTTCCTGGGCGATGGTGCTCTTGAAGACCTCGAACGAGGCCTGGAGGCTGGGGCCGCGGCGGTCGTTGGAGGGATCGTAGACGGCGCGCGGATCGACGCCGGCCGCATCGCGGGCCGCGGCCTCGGCGGCGGTCTCGGGCGAGAAGTAGAAGCTGACCTTGGTGACCGAGCGGCCCGGATGGGCGGGGTCGGGGTAGATGCGGATCAGGGTGGCGCTCTCGCTGCTGCAGATCAGCTGGATGTTCGGGAACAGGTGGTAGAGCACGAAGGTGGCGCCCACCACGCTCCACTCGGACTCGGGCAGGGTGCGCAGGCGGTCGATACCGCGGCTGGCGGTGACGAAGCGGTGGTGGCGGCCGAACTCCTTGAAGTGGAGGTTGTTGCCATAGAACACGCGGCCCAGCGTGTCCTTGTGCAGCTTTCCGAAGTGGTAGGTCTCGCCGAAGGTGTCGTTGGCGAACTTCCAGTTGAGGTCGCCGGGGATGGGCGTGGCGCCGGCGAAGCCGTGGCGGGCCAGGTCGAACGAGGCCAGCTCGGCCGCCAGTTCGGCGCCCAGAAGTTCGTCGACATCCAGGTGGCCGTCGGCCTGGGGATGCACCCAGAGCAGGCCGTCGCGCTCGACCGCGGGCAGGGCGATGAGGCCGTGGCACGACTTGTCGATGGCGCCGAAGTGATCCTCGTTGGGGACGGCGAGGAGGTCGCCGGTGTTGGCGTAGCTCCAGTTGTGGAAGGGACAGAGGAAGACCGACTGCTTGCCGCGCGGTTCCGAGGCCACCTTCACCGCGCGGTGGCGGCAGGCGTTGAGGAAGGCGCGGAAGACGCCGTTCCTGTCGCGCGTGGCCAGGAGCGGCGTGCCGAAGTCGTCGAGCGTGAAGAACGCGCCCGGCTCGGGCAGGTCCTGCGACAGGCCGATCAGCTGGGGGTGGTTGCGGAAGAAGGCGTCCCACTCCCGGGCCGCCTGGTCGGGGCAGACATAGGCGGCGGTGGGCACGCGGTACTGGACGCCGGCGTCGACGTTCCGGCCCTCGTCGAGCTGCTGCATGAGCTCCTTGAGGATCTCGACCTGGAGTTCGTGTCTCATAGCGTGATCTCTCTGCTGACGGGCGGGACGGCGATGGCGCTGCGCACCAGGCGGAAGATGGCGGCGATGGCGGGCGAGGACCGGGCGTCGGGCGCCGCGCGGCGGCTGGAGACCCGGACGCCCTCGTTCACCAGCATCAGCATGGCGGCCAGATCGTCGGCGAGCGCGGGCGGCGCGCCGGCGGTCCGCAGGCTGGCCTGGAAGGCGTGCTGCACCCGGTCGAGGTGGCGGCTGGCGTGGGCGGCCAGGCCGTCGTCGACCCCGGCCATCTCGAGCGAGGTGTTCACCAGCATGCAGCCCCACTGGCGCAGTTCGCCCCGCCCGCCGAACAGGTCGCCCTCGAAGAAGCCCTGCAGCGCATCGAGCGGCGGCCTCTGGGCGCAGGACCGCTCGAGCAGGGCCAGCGTGCGCTCGGCGAACAGGTCGAGGCAGACGATGAACAGGCTGCGCTTGTCGGTGAAGGCGGCGTAGAAGCTGCTGCGCCCGATGCCCATCGCCTCCAGCAGGTCGGCGAGCGAGCTGGCCTGGTAGCCCTTGCGCCAGAACAGACGCAGGGCCCGGTCCACGGCCTTGGATCGATCGAACTCCGCGGGGCGCGCCATGACTTGCAGAGTGGACCGATCGGTCCAGAATGCAAGGCCGGCCGCCGGCCTTCGCCCGCCGCGTCGCCCAACAAGACGAGAGGACACGCCATGAAAGTCTACTTCGCCCCGAACTCGCGCGCCGTGCGGACGGTCTGGCTGCTGGAGGAGATCGGCCAGCCGTATGAACTGGAGCGCTTCCAGCTGGGGCAGAAGGAGATGCGCGGCCCGGAGTACACGCGGATCAATCCGAACGGTCGGGTCCCGACCCTGATCGACGGCGATACGACGATCTCGGAGAGCACGGCCATCGCCCAGTACCTGGGCGCCAAGTACGCGCCGCACCTGATCCGGGGCCCGGACTCGCCGAACTTCGCGATGTACCTGCAGTGGCTGCACTACGCGGAAGGCATGATCATGCCGCCGATCAACAACTATGTGGTCGAGACGATCCTGCTGCCGCCCGACCGCCGCAACCCGGAGATGGCGGCCCGCGCCCTGAAGCTGCTGAACCGCACGCTCGACGCCGCCGAGGCGCACATGGCGGGGCGCGAGTACATGGCCGACGAGTTCACCGTGGCCGACACGATCACGGGCCACGCGATCATGATGGCGCGGCGGATGGGCGCCGACTTCGCAAACTGCCCCAACCTGTCGGCCTATGCCGACCGCCTACAGGAACGGCCGGCGTTCAAGGCCGCCGAGGCGGCCTGACGCCCCGGGACGTCGTCGCCGAAGCTGACCGGATGGTTGCGGGGCGCAAAGGCCTCAGCCGCCGGACTGCAGGGCGGTGAAGACGGCGAGCTGGGCGGCGAAGGCGCGCTGGAAGGCGGGGCGGGCTTCGGCGCGGGCGATGTAGGCGGCCAAGGTGGGGTGGCGGGCCAGCATCGCGGGGTCGGCGCGGCGCAGGACCGTGACCATCATCAGGTCGCCGGCGCTGAAGTCGCCGTCGAGCCAGGCCGAGTCGCCGAGATGGCGGGCGAGCTGCGTGAGGCGGACGTCGATACGTTCGTCCAGCAACGGCAGGCGATCGGCGAACCAGGGCCGGTCGCGCTCGACGAGGCCGGCTATGGAGCGCTCCACGATAGGCGGTTCGACCGTGCTGAGCGCCGCGAACATCCAGGTGACGGCGCGGGCGCGGGCGTGGGGGCCATGGGGCAGGAGACCCGGATGCTCCTGGGCGATGTGCAGCACGATGGCGCCCGACTCGAACAGGCTGAGGCCGTCCGACTCGTAGGTGGGGATCTGGCCGAAGGGGTGGAGCGCCAGGTGCGCCGGCCCCTTCATCTCGGCGAAGGTGACGAGCCGCACGTCGTAAGGCTGGCCCACCTCTTCGAAGGCCCAGCGGACGCCCATGTCGCGGGCCAGACCGCGGCCGCGGTCCGGCGAGGCCTGGAAGGCGGTGAGGGTGGGACGCATCGTGATGGTCTCTCGGCTCTGAGCGTTCGTAGCCCAAGGACGGGCGAGCGGCGCGCGTCACGACAACACCTTCGCGCGGTTTCGCGGTGACGACGGCCCGAGGGGCGCCTAGGATTGAATGATTCCCCTGTGAGGCGAACGCCGCAGTCCGGGGGGGCGCGGGGGTAGATTGGGCCACTAGAGAGTGGTGAGTAGGGGGGAGGCGCGGGACTTGGCCAAGATGGCGACAAGGGACGCGTTCGAGGACATGGCGCAGGAGGGGCGCGGCGACGCCGGCGCGCTGGCGCTGGGGCTTCGCCATGGCGTGACCCGCGTGGGGCTGCGGGCGCTGGCGGCCAAGGCCGTGCATGTGGCCGCCGCGGCCCCCGAGCGAATGGTCGACATCTTCGACAATGCGGCGGCCGGGTGGCTGGGCGGGGCGGTGTTTCCGCCACGCACGCGGCTGCCGGACCCGCTGCCGATCACCGAGGGGTTCTGGCGCAACCTGTGGAACATCGCGGCGCCCGCCGTGGGCGCGGGCCGGCAGGGCTATGCGCAGCAGATGATGGAGATGGCCGGCGAGTTGGACCCCCGGATCAACTCGCGCATGGCGGCGGCGGCGCTGGCGCTGCCCGGCGTGGCCGAGGCGACGGCGGGGCCGATCCCGGGGCCATTCGACGTCGAGCGTCTCGCGCAGTTCCCGCCGGCGTCGCTGGGCTATGCCCTCAGTCAGGAGATCCTGCGGCCGGGCAGTCCGGCGGCGGACGCCTACTGGACCAGTGTGATTCCCTACCTGCGCCACATGCCGGCGCCGCTGAACCACATCAACGTCCAGGTGATCCAGTGCATGCCTCTGTGGGGGCTGGTGGCAGGATACTCGCTGCGGCCGCTGGACCGGGTGGCGATGGGCGGATTCCTGATGGGCCAGGTGGGGCACCACTATTCGGCGCTGGCCAGCGCGGTGACCCTGACCGCGGCGGCGGCGCGCCGGCCCGACAACATCGAGGTGGTTCTGGACTGCCTCTTCAAGGGCTGGACGCAGGGGCGCGAGACGCAGCTGCTGCTGGGTGTGGACTGGGAGTCGCTGTTCCACCTCCGGGTCGACCAGGCGAGGACGGCGCTGAAGGTCACGGCCTTCGACTCGCCTTACGCGCAGGCCCAGCGCGCCATGCTGATGTAACTCACGCTTCGCGAACGGCGGGACGGGTCGTTCGCGAACGGCCGGCGGCGGTTTGCGTATGGGCGGATGCGGGCGGCGCGGGGGTCGGCCAGGGTGGGGTCAACACCCCCGACCGGAGCTTCTCCCCGATGCGACTTCCCCTGCTTCTCGCCCTCACCCTGTGCGCCGCGCCGTTCGCGGCGAGGGCGGCCGACACCGCCAGCCTGACCGTCACCTTCACGGGCCTGGAGCCCAGGGGCGCGGTCAACTTCGTGCTGGTGAACAGCGCCGAGGCCTATGGCGACAAGGCCGCGCCGGTGGCGGCGGACCGGATCGCGGTCACCGGGGACACGGCCAGCAAGACGTTCGACGGCCTGGCCCCCGGCCGCTACGCCGTGAAGGCGTTCCACGACGTGAACGGCGACGGGAAGATGGGGACCAACCCCTTCGGCATCCCGACCGAGCCCTACGGCTTCTCGAACAACGCCAAGGCGGCCATGGGCCCGCCCAAGTGGGACGAGGCCGCCTTCCAGGTCAACGCCGGCGCCGGCGTCCAGACCATCTCGATGGCCCGGTGAGCGCCATGGATCGCCGCCAACTGCTGGGCGCCTTCTGCGCCACCGCCGCCGCCAGCCTCATCACCCCCGAGGTCGCCCGGGCCGCACAACCCACCTGGTCGGCCGCCTTCGCCGATTTGGACGCCGACGTGCCGAGGACGCCGATGACCCTGGTGCGCGGCCGTGCGCCGGCGGGACTGGCGGGCTCGCTGTACCGCAACGGGCCGGGGAAGTTCCGGCGTCCTGGCGGGTCGGTCGAGCACTGGTTCGACGGTGATGGCCTGATGCGCGCCTACCGGATCGCGGACGGCCGCGCGACGGTGGAGGCCCGCTTCATCGACACGCCGAAGCGCCGCGCCGACATCGCGGCGAACGCGGTGGTCACGCCGGGCTTCGGCACGCCGGCGCGGCCCGGCGCCAAGGTGGGCGACAACGACGACGTCAACGCCGCCAACATCTCGGTGATGCGGGTGGGCGGCGAGTTGTGGGCGCTGTGGGAGGCGGGCTCGCCCATCGCAGTCGACCCGGCCGACCTGTCGACCAAGGGGGTGCGCACCCTGCGGGACGACCTGAAGCACATGCCGTTCCTGGCCCACCCCAGCCGAGGGCCGGATGGCGACGTGTGGAGCCTGGGCGTCAACGGCGCGAAGGCCATCGTCTGGCGGCTGGCGGCGGACGGGACCCTGAAGGAGGCCCGGATGCTGGACATGCCGCGGGCCAGCTACATCCACGACTTCGTCACCACGCCGCGCCACCTGGTGCTCTACCTGCAGCCGTGGGTGCAGGACCGGTTCACGACACCGTACGCCGACAGCTTCTCGTGGCGGCCCGAGATGGGCAGCCAGGTCCTGGTGGTGGACAAGGCGGACTTCTCCCGGCGGCGGGTCTACGAGCTGCCGCCGGCGTTCGCGTTCCACTTCGGCGGGGCGTGGGAGGACGCGGACGGCACGATCCGGTTCGACGGCTGCTTCAGCCCCGACCCCAGCTTCGCCCGCGAGAACGGCAGATCGCTGATGACCGGGACCTACAAACGCCAGGCGCCGCCCTTGCTGGGACTGGTGACCCTGCGCCCCGACGGCAAGGCCGGCGTCGAGTCGGTGGGCGTGGCGGCCGAGTTCCCGCGCAACGGCGCGCGAACGGCCGAGCCGCGGCGCTACACGATCCACGCGGCGGGCGATGCGCCGGACGTGCCGATGTTCAACGGGCTGGCCAGCCACGACTGGAAGACCGGCAGGGCCGACGCCTTCAACTTCGGCGCGGGCATGCTGATGGAGGAGGCGGTGTTCGTGGCCCGGCCGGGCGGCTCGGGCGAGCTGGACGGCTGGCTGCTGGCGCCAGCGGTGAACACCAAGGCGGGGGCGACCGAGCTGCACGCGTTCGATGCGCGCCGGATCGCGGACGGCCCGGTCTGCACCTGGCGCGCGCCGCTGACGCTGCCGGTGAGTCTGCACGGGACGTTCGTAGGCGCCTGAACGGCTTGCGGCCCCGCCTCATGGGGGAGGCGGGGCCGCGCTCCGACCGCCAGGTCGCCCCGGCTGCACCGAGACCGGGACGGGCGGATGCGGATCAGGCCATCGCGCGACGACTGCGCGCGGCGGCGCCGGCCAGACCGAAGCCGAGGATCATCAGCGCCCAGGCGCCGGGCTCGGGGACGGCGCCGGCGGTGTCGCGGGTCAGCGTCAGGCTGAAGCCCGTGGAATCGTTCGAGTAGTTGCCGCCGTTGTTCAGGAAGAAGGCGAGCCATTCGCCCTGCTCCAGCTCGACCGAAGCCGACTTCGTGAAGGTGAGGTTCTGAGCCGACAGGAAGGTCAGAGGCCCGCCGACAAACTGCCCGCTCGCGTTTGTGCCGCCTGCGATGCCGACGCCCGTCGGCGAGTTGTCGAGGATATTGAAGCTGACGGTGTAATCGTAGACGCCGGTCTCGGGCGCGAAGAAGAACATGCCGATCCCGCTGTTCGGACCGGGATGGATCAGCAGCCGGTCGTCGGGGACGTGGTAGGTGCCTTCGTTGAACGCGGTCAGCGACTTGTAGGCGCCCGGCAGCCCCCCGCCATCCTGCAGGCAGGCCACCGAGGTGACCACGCAGCCGCCGCCGCTGGTGAGCAGGGTTGGCAGCACGCCCGGGATATTGGAGATCTTCATGTAGAAGAACCCGCCGGCGCCGTTGACCCCGTTGAAGCTGTCGTAGGCGTCGTACTCCACCGCCTGGGCGGCGCTGCCGAGCGCAAGGGCGCCGATCACGGCGGCTGCAAGACTTTTCATGGTAACCCCCTTCACCTCGGGCCCCAGCCTTCCGCGGCGGGCTCCCATTGCCGCCGAGACTAGGGCGGGCTCCGTGGCGAGCCCATTAGACCGGATGGCCTACTGGACTCGCCCGGCAGGCGAGGGAGTTCGCCTAAGTGCTTCGCTTGACAGGGAAAGCTGCGGCCCGGATACCTCGTTCGATGTGGGGGGCGCCAAGGGTGGACGCGGCGTATCGCGACCAGATCCTCGTCAGCGAGACGCGGGCGGAGCTCAAGGGTAGCCTGGCCGCCTGGATCGGCCTGTCCGTCGCGACGGCGTTCCTGGCCTTCGAGTTCGCGGGCAAGGCCGAGCCCCTGGGGTTCTTCCTGTGGCTGGGCGCGATCGGGACGTTCCTGGCCGGCTGGTTGATCTCGTGGGTGGCGTTCGTGCGGCGTCCGCCGGACGACGCGTCGATCCTGCGGCGCTGGATCCCCGGGGCGAAGGCCGGCATGACGCTTTGCAACGTGGCGACGGCGGGCAGCGTCTGGGTGTTCCTCCCGGTGGCCGGCCCCGAGCTGCGGGCGCTCCTGTTCGTGCTCTACGCCTGGTACCTGATCATCCAGTTCGCGGCCGCGACCGAAGCCACCCAGGTTCTGCGGAGCGCCGTGGTGATGGTGCTGGGGTCGCTGTCCGCATGGCTGCTGGTGGTCCAGCCGCCCTATTTCCTGCCGCTGGCGCTGTTCCTGCCGCTGTTCGGCGCATGTCTGATCGCGATCCGGCGGTTCGTCCGCGAGGCGGTCGTGAAGGAGACGGCGGCGCGGGCGGCGGCCGACGCGGCCCGGCGGGAACTGGCGGCGGCGCTGGCCGTGCTGGCGCGCGAACGGGACGCCAAGACGCAGTTCATCCGCGCGGCCAGCCACGATCTGCAGCAGCCGCTGCAGGCCGCCGCCCTCTATCTGGATCGCGTGAAACCCGGCGGCCGTGCGGCCGAGCAGGCGCCGTCGATCGGCTCGGTGCGGCAGGCTCTGAACGCGGCCCGCGCGCTGGTGGCTGCGATGCTGGAGCACCTGAAGTTGGAGAGCGGCGCCGTTCGACCGCAGGTGACGCGCGTCACGGCCGGCGAGGTCTTCGACCGGGTGCTGCTGACCCAGGGTCCGGCGGCCGCCCTGGCGGGCATCGGGATTTCCGTGGCAGGGCGCGGCCTGAGCCTCAGGGCCGATCCGATCCTGCTTGCGCGGGCGCTGGAGAACCTGGTGGCGAACGCCATCCGGCATTCCGGCGGGCGCCGGATCGTGATGGGCGCGCGCCTGCGCGGTGACGAGGTGGCGCTCATGGTGGTGGACGACGGCCGCGGCCTGGCGTCCGGCGACGAGGCGCGGATCTTCAGCCCGTTCCAGCAAGGCGCCCATGTGGGCGACACCGGCGGCTTCGGCCTGGGCCTGTCGTCGACATGGGGTCTGATGGCGCTCATGGAGGGGACCTGCGGCGTACAGCCGGGGCTGACCCGTGGGGCGGCGTTCTATATTCGGCTGCCGGCCGATCGGGCCGGTCCTGTCGCGGGCGTCCGATGCGCGGCCTGATCTGTGACGACCACCCGCTGATGCGCCAGGCGCTGGCGGCGACCATGCGCGACCGCTGGCCGGGCGTGATCATCGACGAGGCCAGTGACTATCCGCAGGCCTGGGCGGCGGCCGAGGCGCGGCCGGATTTCTGCCTACTGGACCTGGACATGCCCGGCGCCGAGCCGGCCGAAGGCCTGCGCGCTCTTAGGGCGAGGGCGCCGGGCGCGGTGGTGCTCGTGGTGACGGGGTTGACCGATCCAGCGCTGCTTGCGGCGGTCGCCGGCTGCGGCGTGACCGCGGTTCTGTCCAAGAACACCGATGCGGCGGTGCTGCTGGAGGCCATTCGCGAGGGCATCCCGCAGCTTCAGGAGCACGAGGCGCGTACGCTGCCGCCGCGCCAGCAGGAGGTGCTGGGCGGGCTCTCAAGGGGGCTGACCAACAAGGAGATCGCCATCGAACTCGGCATCTCGCCCGCCACCGTGAAGATTCACGTCTCGCGCCTGATCAGCTGGCTGGGCGCCGCTAACCGCACCGACGCCGTCGCGCGGGCGCAGCGGGGACGGGTGATCTAGCCAGCGGCCGTCCTGCGCCAGCCGCACCAGCAGCTCGCGGAGTGCGCGCCCTTCTCCCGCGAGGGAGAAGGGCGCGGACAGGCTTAGCTGACCGTGTCTTCGCGGATGGTCTTGCGGGCCATCCAGAAGCAGACGAACGCCACCATCCCGAAGCAGGAGGAGATGATGAGGGCCCAGCGGACGCCTTGGGCGGCGCCCAGGCCCAGGCCGTTGTTCAGGTAGTCCGAGAGGATGCCCACAGCGAGCGGGCCGAGGCCCAAACCGACCAGGTTGATGATGAAGAGCAGGATGGCCGCGGCGGTGGCGCGCATGTGCGGCGGCACAACCGACTGGCCGGTGCCGTAGACCGGGCCGTACCAGAGGGTGCCCAGGAAGGCGTTGATCGCCAGGATGAAGAGGGCGATGGCCGCCGAGTCGATGGTGACCGCGACGATGTAGACCGGGATCGTGACCAGGCTGGCGATGGCCGGCGCCACCATGTAGGCGCGCAGGTCCTTGCGGCCGAATTTGTCGGCGATCCAGCCGCCGACCCAGGAGCCGATGGCCCCGGCCGTGCCGCTGATGAGACCCAGCGCCAGCCCCAGGAATCCCACCGACTTGAGGCCGAAGTCGTCGGCCAGGGCCGCGATCTCGGCAGGGTGATTGCGCAGGAAGAACGAGGCGGTGAAGGGCGCGTGGCCGTAGCCGATGAAGGCCTTGATGGCGGCGGCGAAGGCGATGAACCAGAAGGTGGGCCGCTTGGCGAGGTAGGCCATGGTCTGGCTGAAGGTCGCGGTCGAGGCCATGCGAACCTTCTCGGCCTGGGCCGAGAGCAGGCGCCGCGGCTCCTTCAGCGTGAAGAAGGCCAGGGCCGCGAAGATGAGCCCGGGAGCGCCGGCCACCAGGAAGGCGGTCCGCCAGCCGTAGGCGTCGGCCACGATGCCGCCCATGACGAGGCCGATGAGGCCGCCGATCGGCGTGCCCATCGAGTAGAAGGCCAGCGCCGAAGCGCGCTTCTCCTTGGGGGCGTAGTCGGCGATCAGCGAGTGGGCCGGAGGCGTGCAGCCCGCTTCGCCCACGCCGACGCCGATCCGGTAGATGATCAGCTGCCAGAAATTGCCGGCGGTGGCGCACAGCGCGGTGAACCCGCTCCACACCGCCACGGCGGTGCCGATGATGTAGGGGCGGTTCTTGCGCTCGGCCATCCGCGCGATCGGGATCCCGAGGAACGTGTAGAAGACCGCGAATGCGAGGCCGCTCATCAGGCCCAGTTGCCAGTCGGCGAGGCCCAGGTCGTTCTTGATCGGCTCGGCCAGGATGTTGATGACCTGGCGGTCGAGGAAGTTGACGACGTAGATGCCCAGCAGCAGGAACATCGCGTAGCGCGTGTAGCCCGCCGAATAGGGCGTCCCGGCCGAAGCTTCGGGGACGGCGGGTTTCGCAGCGGACGTGGCGTCGGGCGAAACGGCTTCGGTCATGGGGGCGCGTCCTCGTTCAGCAGCTGTTGTTCTTATGATTGGTGCGACTAGATGGCGCCCGGCCCCCCGCCGCAACAGTTCAAGTGTTTCAGGTCCGCAGCAAGGAGTCGGCGATGCAATTGGTGATCGGCACGAAGAAGTGGTCGACTTGGTCGATGCGACCGTGGCTGGCGCTGAGGCGCGCCAGCCTGCCCTTCGAGGAGGTGCTGGTCGAGCTGCGCCAGGAAAACAACATGAGCGAGGCGGCGATCCGGAAACATTCGCCCTCCGGACTGGTGCCCTGCCTGAAGGATGGCGACCTCGTGGTCGTGGATTCGCTGGCGATCTGCGAGTACGCGGCCGAGAAGGCGCCGCAGCTGTGGCCCAGGGACCCCGCGGCGCGGGCGCTGGCCCGTTCGGCGGCGGCCGAGATGCACTCGGGGTTCGCCTCGTTGCGCGGCGAGTGCCCCATGGCGCTGGACGTCGAGCCCCGGCCTGTCGACATCTCGCCGGCCACCCAGGCCAACGTGCGCCGGATCGTGTCGCTGTGGACGGGGATGCTGGACCGCTTCGGCGGGCCGTTCCTGGCTGGCGACTGGTCGATCGCCGACGCCTTCTACACGCCGGTGGCGTCGCGGTTCCGGACCTATGGAATCAGGCTCAGCGACTACGGCGACGACGGCCGCTGCGGCGAGTACAGCGCGCGCCTGCTGGAGCAGCCCGAGTTCCTGGAGTGGGAAGCCGCGTCCAAGTGAGACGCTATGCTGCGCTGATGCGGGCGGTGAACGTCGGCGGCCAGGGGGCGCTGCCGATGGCGCAGCTGCGCGCGATGCTGGCCGAGCTGGGCTTCGACGATCCCCAGACCCTGCTGGCCAGCGGCAACGCCCTGGTGGGCTCGACGCTGACGCCGGCCGAGATCGAGAGGGTGTTCGAGGCCGGGATCGAGAAGACCTTCGCGTTCAAGACCGACGTCTTGGTGCGCGACGTGGACCAGCTGAAGTCGGTCATGGCGTCCAACCCGTTCCCCGAGTTCGCACGGGAGCGGCCATCGACCTTCATCGTCTACTTCCTGCGCGGGGAGGCGGACGGCGACCTCGCGGACCTGAAGCCGTTCTGCGTGTTCGGCGAGGAGGTCGCGGCGGGGCCGGGGTGTCTCTACCTCTGCTATCCGGAGGGCTCTGGGACCTCGAAGCTGTCGGGCGCCGTGATCGAGCGGAAGCTCAAGGTGCGCGGGACGGGCCGCAACTGGAACACGGTGGGCAAGCTGGTGGCGAAGCTGGGCGGGTAGAGCTGACCTAGGTCGCGAACTGGTCGTCGAGGTAGCGCAGGTCGGGGGCGTCGCCGGTGTTGGCGGTGGCCTCAAGGCCCAGCCAGCGGCGCATTTGGGGGCTCAGCGAGGCTTGCGTCTCGGCCGAGAGGGCGGCGTTCCAGTTGACCTGCTGACGCAGGAACGGGCGCGTGTAGTAGCCGAACAGCAGGGCGCGATCCTGGTCGGCCGTGATGTTGGCGCCCGACGTGTGCCAGATGCGGCCTTCCATCACGATGATCGACCCGGCCTTGGCCTCGAAGGGCTTGAGGCGCCGGTTGGCGTCGGCTGGGACGTTGGCGCGGGTCTGCCAGTGGTGGCTGCCGGGGATGAACAGGGTGGCGCCGTTCTCGAACGTGACGTCGGTCAGGCACCAGATGACGTTGAGCGCCCAGGGCTGAACCCAGGGCTCGGGCACGACGAGCGACTGATCCGAATGCAGCGCCATGGATCTCGAGCCCGGGCGGGCGATGTTGGCGGTGAAGTTGGAGATCAGGAAGTCGCGGCCCAGCAACGAGCGGACCATCTCGACGGCGGTGGGGTGGGCGATCAGCTCGCGGAAGATCGCGTCCAGCTCCATCAGGAAGAAGACGCGCACGTTGCTTTCATTGGGATCCAAAACCGGCATGTAGGTGTCGACGCCGCGCCGACGGCTCTCGTCGGCCGCGGCCCAGAGGCGGTCCAGGGCCTGGCGGGCGGCGGCGGGGTCGAGGACGCCCGGGATCACGCACCAGCCGTCGTCGCGCAGCTGGGCCTTGGCGGCGGCGAGGGGGTCTTGCATGGCGGCGACCTCTCACGACGGACGGAACGGCCCGCAGGCTGCGGCGGCCGTCCCCGCGTCAGTCAAGCGGTGCGCGCCAGGCGGTTCAGGTCGGCCGCTATTCCAGATACATCGCCCGCAGCTTTGCGACGTCTGCGGGGCTGACGCCCAGCGCCTTGTCGAGATAGGCGTCGACGGAACCCCAGCGGCTTTCCACCTCGGAGAGGGCGACGTCCAGCAGGGCCCGGCGCTGGCTGTCGTAGAGCGGGCGGGGGGTCTTGTAGTTCGGGTCCTGCTGGTAGCCGGCGAACATGGCCGCGGCCGGATTGGCGCCGGCGGTCGCGGGATCGATGCGGGGCATCTCGAACTCGGGCCGCCGGTAGGTCGTCGACAGGTGGTAGTCGGCGATGATCGTCTCGCGCGAGACGCCCAGGGCCGAGAGCACCATGGCGGTGGCGAAGCCGGTGCGGTCCTGGCCGGCCGAGCAGTTGTAGGCGACCGCTCCGTCGCCTTCGAGCAGCTCCTGGAACAGGATCCTGAGCTGGGGCGCCAGAAGTTCGGGCATACGGCGGTAGACGGCGTGCATCCGATCATCGCCCGACGGGGCGGCGGCGCCCGGCGGCGTGAGGCTGGTCATCGTGTAGCCGACGGCGGCGTAGCGGACGCCGGCGATGCGGCTGGGGGCGAGGGCGCGCTCCTCGCTGGAGCGCAGGTCGACCATGTCGGCGAGGCCCAGGGCCTTGATCATCATGAGGTCGGCGTCGGTGAGCATGGCAGTGGCGCCCGAGCGGTAGATCCGCCCCCAGCGCACGGACTTGCCATCCGCGCCGGGATAGCCCCCCAGGTCGCGGAAGTTGGAGCCTTGCTGGAGCGGCAGCGCGCGCTCGGCCACGCGGGTGACCTTGCCGTCGCCGCCATCGCGCAGGAGGAAGAAGGGACGCGCGTCGGCAGGCGCGACGTACTCGGCGCGGCCGTCACGGCGGCTGGCGGCGACGAGCGTCGCCGCGGAGAGCGGCGCGTCGGCTGTCGGGGCGACATAGACATCGACGGGGTCGGGATCGGTCCAGGTGATGACCACCCGGCCCTCGGCGCGCTCGGCCTTCTGGGCGGTGATCGCGTTGGCCGGACCTGCGGCCAGCAGCAGCGCCAGGACGGTCAGGGCGGGATGTTTCATGGGCGGCGGCCTCTTCGGGAGTTCGAAGACGCTTAGGCGTGCGCGATGAGAGCGCAGCGACGGTTTCGTGATGCCCGCGTTAAGGCGCCCGAAGTTGGTGGGGCCTGGTGCGGTCAGACGCCCCCAGGTCCCGTGCGGACCTCGACGTCGCGGGGGCCCACCGGCTCGCCGCATTCCGAGCACGCGAGCACCGGGTGGAAGTCGCAGCCGCAGGCGCGGTGGCGGTGGAGCAGGGGCGGGCCTTGCTCACCGGCGTAGTGGGTGTCGCCCCAGTGTACGATGGCCATGATCACCGGGTGCAGGCTCAGGCCCTTGTCGGTGAGGCGGTATTCGTGACGGACCGGGTTCTGCTGATACTCGTCGCGGCGCAGGACGCCCTCGTCCACCAGATGCTTCAGGCGGTCGGCGATGATGCTGCGCGAGATGCGCAGGCGGCGCTCGAAGTCGTCGAAGCGGCGGATCCCCAGGAAGCAATCGCGCAGGATCATCAGCGTCCATCGGTCGCCGATGACCGAGACCGAGCGGGCCACCGAACACGGCTGGTCGGCGAGCTGGCTCCACTTCATTCGAACACTCCGAGGTTTGCGCAAGGGTGCGCTTGACTGGGTTCGGATTCAAGACGAACGTGGGTTCAAATTTAGAACGGAGTGAGCGCAGATGGCCGAGGACGCGAAAGCCGCGCGGGGTGTCTGCCTGGTGGTGGGGGTTGGCGACGGCCTCGGCTCGGCGCTGGCCAAGGCGTTCGCCGCCGAGGGCCACACGGTGTGCATGACCCGCCGCGCCCGCAACCTTGCCGACCTGAAGACGGTGGAGGCCCAGATCCGAGCGGCGGGCGGCGTGGCGCACGCCTATGGGGTCGACGCCCGGTCGGAGGACGAGATGGCGGCGCTGTTCGAGACCATCGAGCGGGACGTGGGACCGCTGGAGGTGGTGGTCTTCAACATCGGCGCGAACGTGCGCTTCGGCATCCGCGAGACGACGGCGCGGGTGTTCACCAAGGTCTGGGAGATGGCCTGTTTCGCGGGCTTCCTGGCCGGGCGCGAGGCGGCCAGGGTGATGGTCCCGCGCGGGCGGGGCACGATCCTGTTCACCGGCGCCACGGCGAGCGTCCGGGGGCGCGACGGGTTCGCGGCGTTCGCTTCGGCCAAGCATGGCCTGCGGGCCGTCGCCCAGAGCATGGCGCGCGAGCTGGGGCCCCTGGGAATCCACGTGGCGCATGTGGTGATCGACGGCGCCGTGGACGGCGTGTTCATCCGCAGCAACCGCGACGACGTCGACGACCTGTTGGCCGATGACGCGATCCTGCGGCCGGAGGATATCGCGAAGAGTTACGTGGCGCTCAGCCAGCAGCCGCGCTCGGCATGGACGCACGAGCTGGACGTGCGGCCCTGGAAAGAAGCCTGGTGAGGGGAACGACCATGGGAAAGACCATCGACTTCATCTTCGATTTCGGAAGCCCGAACGGCTACCTGGCCTGGAAGGTGCTGCCGGGCATCGCGGCGCGGACCGGGGCCACGTTGAACCTGATCCCCTGCCTGCTGGGCGGAATCTTCAAGGCCACCAACAACCGCTCGCCCATGGAGGCGTTCGGCGAGGTGAAGGGCAAGCTGGCCTACGAGGGCCTGGAGACGAAGCGCTTCGTCCAGAAGCACGGCCTGTCGAAGTACCGCCAGAACCCGCATTTCCCGGTCAATACGCTGCTCATCATGCGCGGCCTGATCGCCGCGCGGCGGATGGGCGTCGGCGAGGCCTATCTGGAAGCCGTTCTGAAGGCGATGTGGGAGGACGGCCAGAAGATGGACGATCCGGCCGTCGTCGCCCAGGTGCTGACGGCCGCAGGCCTCGACGCCCAGGCGCTGCTGGCGGCGACGCAGGACCCGGAGGTGAAGGCCGAGCTGGTCGCCAACACCGAGGCCGCCGTGGCCCGGGGCGTATTCGGGATCCCGACCTACTTCGTCGATGGCGAGATGTTCTTCGGCAAGGACCGCCTGGACCAGGTGGAGGCGGAGGCCGCGAGGGCGGTCTAGGCGCCGTCGCGTCATTCGCGTCACAGTCTTTGGAGGGCGACGGAGGGCGGACGATGGACATGGGCTCGGCGCGGGCGTTCGGACCTGACGCGATTGTGGACGCCGAGGCGTTCATCCATCCCAGCGCGCAGATCTATGGCAAGGTCAGCGTGGCGGCGGGCGCCTCGATCTGGCCCAACGTGGTGGTGCGCGCGGAGTCGCAGGAGGTGGTGATCGGCCGCCGGACCAACATCCAGGACTTCGTGATGGTCCACGTCGGGAACGGGACCGGCACGATCATCGGCGAGGACTGCTCCATCACTCACCATGTGACCCTGCACGGGTGCCGGATCGGCGACCGGGTGCTGGTGGGGATCGGGGCAACGATCATGGACGGCTGCGTGATCGGCGAGAACTCGATCGTCGCGGGCCAGACCTTCCTGAAGGAAGGCACGGTCATCCCGCCCAACTCGATCGTGATGGGCGCGCCGGGCAAGGCGGTGAAGGTGCGCAACAGCGCGGCGGCCAACGCCTTCAATGCCTGGATGTACCGAGAGAACGCCGCCGCCTATGTCCGCGGCGAGCACAGGCTGTGGGCCAGCGCGTCATTTTCGGAGGCGGCGCGTATCGAGCGTGGCCGACTGGCGGCCCTCTACGACGGCGGCTAGAAGCGGCGGACCGGGGCCGCCCCTGGCGGTCGATGCCAGGCGAAGCGCCCGCACCGCGTGCGTCGAAGCGTCGCGGCGACCTCGTACCGCGTTCACCGCTCGTAAGGATCGCGCTGTTTACCGTGTTTTCCTGCGCTTGAATGCGCGAAGGGGGACCGCGTGACTATCCGCTCTGCCGACGACGTGGAGGGCGTGATCGCCTTTGTCGCCGCGCAAACCAGCGACGTCATTCTCCGCGCGAGCGCCGCGGGCGAGATCACCTATATCTCGCCGACCGTGCGCCGCTACGGCTACGAACCCGGGGACCTGATCGGCGGGGCCATCGGCATGCTCGTCCACCCGGACGACGCCCCCAGCCTGAACGAAAACAATCGCGCGCTGTTGCGCGGCGAGATCGATCCCAGCCGGAACCGCGAGCACCGCTACCGCACCGCCGATGGCGATTGGGTATGGCTCGAGGGCAACCCCCACCTGGTCTTCGACGACAAGGGCCAGGTGGTCGAGATCGTGAACATCTTCCGGGATGTCACCCGGCGCAAGCAGCTGGAGGCGGCGGCCCAGGCCGAGGCGGAGCAGTTCGGAACCGCCTTTCGCGACGCGCCGATCGGGATGTCGCTCGTGGGCCTGGATGGCGCGTTCCTGCGGATCAACGACGCCTTCTGTCGGATGGTCGGCTACAGCGAGGCCGAGCTGCTGGCGCTGGACTTCCAGAGCATCACCCATCCCGCCGACCTCGACGCCGACCTGAAGCAGCTGGCGCAACTGATCTCCGGCGAGATCGCCAGCTACCGGCTGGACAAGCGCTATATCCGCAAGGATGGCGTGGAGGTCTGGGCGCAGTTGTCCGTGTCGCTGGTCCGCGGCCCGGACGGGGAGCCCAGGCACCTCGTCTCTCAGGTGCAGGACCTGACCGAACGACGCGCCGCCGAGGAGGCGCTGCGGATCAGCGAGGCGCGCTACCGCCTGCTGGCCGAGGCCAGCGAGGATGTGACCGTGCAGCTCGATCTGCAGGGGGGGATCACCTACGTTTCGCCGGCGGCGAGGATGTACGGCTACGAGCCCGACGATCTGGTCGGGCGCGCCATGAGCGAGCTTCTGCACGCCGATGACCTGGAACAGGTGCGCGCCAACTTTGCGCTCGCCGCCGTTGGGGGCGTGGCTACGCCGCAGCAGCGGTTGGTCCGCATCAGGAGCGCTGCGGGCGAATGGGTGTGGATGGAAGGCAATCCCCGCGCCGTCCGCAATGAGCGGGGCGAAGCCACAGGCATTGTGACGACGTTGCGCAACGTCACCGAGCGCCAGGAGCAGGAGGCCCTGTTCGAAGCCGCCTTCGAGAACGCGGCCATGGGCAAGACCCTGGTCGACATGGGCGGCTATATACGGCGGGTCAACGCGGCGGCCTGCCGGATGATGGGCTACGCCCGCGACGAGTTCCAGGCGCTGCACCTGGACGTGTTGATCCACCCCGAGGAGTACGGGGACGATGATCCCCGGGCGGCTCAGCTCGTCGCTGGCGAGATCGACAGCTACGAGAGCGTGCGGCGCTATCGCAAGGCCAGTGGCGACTATGTCTGGGTCCGAATGACCGTGGGCCTGGTCCGTCACGCCGACGGGCGGCCCAAACATTTCATCGCGGAACTCCAGGACCTGACCGAGCGCCACGCCGCCGAGATGGCCCTGAAGGCGAGCGAGGCCCGCTACCGCCTGATCGCCGACAGCATCACCGACGTGATCATGGAGATCGGCGCGGACCAGAGGATCACATACGTCAGCCCTTCCGTGAGCTTCCTGGGTTACCAGCCCGAGGAGCTGATCGGCACGCCGTTGCACGCCTGGGTGCATCCGGAAGACCGGACGACGTTCGAAGGCGCCGCCGCCGCCCGCGAGACTGTCACGCCGATCTCGACGGACGCCCAGCAGTTCCGTCTGCGCACCGCCTCCGGCGCGTGGGCCTGGATGGAGGGCGCCCCGCGAACCGTGACCGACGACGCCGGCCGTTCGGTGACCGTCACCACGCTGCGTAACGTCACCCAGCGCCGCGAGCAGGAGGCGCTGTTCGAAACCGCATTCCAGCGCGCCGCCCTGGGCAGGAGCATCGTCGAACTGGACGGCCGCACCCTCCGCGCCAACCAAGCCGTCTGCCGCATCCTCGGCTATACCGAGGAAGAGATCACGGGGCTGGAATCGAAGGACCTGCTGCACCCCGACGACGTCGGGGCAAGCGGGGAGCAGTCCGAGCGGCTGATGGCCGGCGAGATCGAGAGCTACGACAGCGACCGCCGCCTGAAGCGCGCCGACGGCGTCTACGTCTGGGTGCGGATGACGGTGGCGCTGGTGCGGTTCGCCGACGGGACGCCCAAGCACTTCGTGATCGAGCTGGAGGATTTGACCGAGCGCCATGCGGCGGAAGCGGCGCTGAAGGCCAGCGAGGAGCGGTACCGCCTGATCGCCGAGAACACGTCTGACATGATCATCATGACGGACCTGTCGGGGAAGGCGACCTATGTCAGCCAGGCCGTTCGCCAGTCGGGCTACCGCCCCGAGGATATCGAGGGCCGGAGCTTCGCCGAGAGCGTCCACCCCGACGACCTGCCGCGCCTTTCCACCGCGTTCCAGAGCCTGGCCAAGGGCGGAAAGCATGAACGGGTGCGCTGGCGCGGCCGCGACCTGGTCTCCGGAGGCTGGGTCTGGCTGGAATCGAATCCGAGCCTGGTGCGCGATCCCGTGAGCGGCGAGGTGACCGGCTTCCTGGACGTGATCCGAAACGTCCAGCCGCAGGTCGAGCAGGAAGAGGCGCTCAACAAGGCGACCATGGCCCTGCAGCAGAGCGAGGCGCGCTATCGCCTGATCGGCGAGAACACCTCGGACATCATCGTGATGGCGCAGGCCAACGGGCGCATCGACTACATCAGCCCGTCGGTGAGCAGCATCGGCTATACGCCCGAGGACCTGATCGGGACGGCGTTCGTCAAGCAGATGCACCCGGAAGACCTGGCGCTGGTGTGGCCCGCGCTGAAGGACCTGCCGCCTGGCGCGACGGCGCCCCGCATGCGCTGGCGCGCGCAGCACAAGATCACCAAGGACTGGGTGTGGCTGGAGTCGCAGCCCACGATGCTGAAGGATCCGGAGACGGGCGGGCCGGCGGGCTTCCTGGACGTGGTGCGCGACGTCACCCGCCAGGTGGAGCAGGAAGAGGCGCTGGCCCAGGCCCGCGCCGAAGCCGAGGCGGCTGCGGCGGCCAAGAGCCAGTTCCTGGCCAACATGAGCCATGAGATCCGCACGCCGCTGACCGCCGTCCTGGGGTTCACCAGCCTGCTGGCCGAACTGCCCGAGCTGCCCGCCGCGGCGGAAGGCTACGTCGACCGTATCGCCGGCGCGGGCAAGGGCCTGCTGGCGATCGTCAACGACATCCTCGACTTCTCGAAGCTGGAGGCCGGGAAGTTCGAGATCCGGCCTCGGCCGACCGACGTGGCGGCGCTGTGCGAGGAGACGCTGCTGATGTTCGCCAACCAGGCGGAGGCGAAGGGGCTCACGTTGTCGTTCGAGCTCGGCGAGGGCCTGCCCAAGACGGCGATGCTGGACGGCGACCGGCTGCGCCAGACCCTGATCAACCTGATCGGCAACGGCATCAAGTTCACCGAGACCGGGGGCGTCACGCTGGCGGTCGCGCCGTCGGCGCGCGACGAGATCCGCATCGAAGTCCGCGACACCGGACCCGGCCTCGACGCCGAGGCGCAGGCGCGGCTGTTCCAGCGCTTCAGCCAGGTGGACAGCTCGATGACCCGACGCCACGGCGGCACGGGACTGGGCCTGGCGATCTGCAAGGGCGTTGCCGAGGCTATGGGCGGCGAGATCGGCGTCGCCAGCACGCCGGGCGAGGGCGCGGTGTTCCACATGCTGCTGCCGGCCCCGGCGGTGGATGCCCCGCAGGAACACGCGAGCGACGACGCGCCGCTGACGATCGACGGCACGCGGGTGTTCCTGGTCGACGACAACGCCACGAACCGCGAGCTGGCCCGGCGGATCCTAGAGGCCGCCGGCGCCGAGGTGCACGAGGCCGGCGACGGCGTCGAAGCGGTCGAGCGCCTCGCCGTGCTGCCGGTGGACGTAGTGCTCATGGACCTGCGGATGCCGCGGCTGGATGGTCGCGGCGCCCTGGCGCGGCTCAGGGTCGAGCCGGGTCCCAACCAGGGCGTGCCCGTCCTGGCGTTCACGGCGGACGCCGACCTGGCCGGCGAGCACGACCTGGATGGCTTTGACGGACTGGTGCGCAAGCCGCTACAGCCGCTTGAGATGTACGCAACTATCGCGGCGGTCACCCAGTGGCTGCCGGACGACGAGAACATGTCCTATGCAGCGCATTGAATCGCGGCCGCGTCGGGTGCTTGTGGCCGAGGACGACCCCTTCCTGCTGGAGCTGATCACGACGCGCCTGGCGATCGCCGGCTTCGATCCGCGGCCGGCCAAGGACGGGAGTGTCGCACTGCAGCGGCTGGCCGAGTTCCGGCCCGAGGCCATGGTGCTGGACATCAACATGCCGATGCTGGACGGCTTCGGCGTGCTTGAATACATGCGCGCGCAGAGCCTCACCGAGAAGACGCCGACGCTGGTTCTGACAGCGCGCAACAGTCCCGAGGACGTCACCAGGGCCATCCGGCTGGGCGCGCGCGACTACCTGTCGAAGCCGTTCAAGGACGAGCAGCTGATCGCCCGTGTGGGCCGGCTGCTGGCCCGCAATCGTACTGCCTCGGCGGGGCCGCCTAAGTGACCGGAACCTGCAGCCGGCACGTGACGCCGGCGGGGTCATAGGTGATTTCGGCCGGCGCCCCCAGTTCGCTGGCCAGTCCCGCGAGCAGACGGGCGCCGAAGCCGGATGAGGTGGGAGCTGTGACCGCCGGTCCGCCTCGTTCGCGCCACAGCAACTCCATCGCCCGGTTCCCCGACGGCGACCAGACCAGCTCGACGTGGCCGTCGGACGACGAGAGCGCGCCGTACTTCACCGCATTGGTCGCCAGCTCGTGCAACGCCATCGAGAGCGCCAGGGCCACATTGGGGGCGAGTCGGCGGGCGGGGCCGCTGATGGTGATCCGGGACCCGGGAGGGTCGTCGTATGGGCGCAGCGCCTCGGATGCGATCTCACGCAGGTCGGCGCTCTTCCAGTTCTCCCGGGTAAGGACGTTGTGGGCGGCCGACAGGGCCAGCAGGCGCTCGGTCAGCCGTTCGCGCGCGTCTCGCGTGACCATCCCGTCGCGCAGGGTCTGGTGGACCAGCGACTGGATCGTCGCCAGCGTATTCTTCACCCGGTGGTTCAGCTCGTTGATCAGCAGCCGCTGGCGCTCGGCGGCCTGACGCTCGACCCGGGCGCGGGCCAGGGCGGACCAGGTGCGGGCCGCCACGTCCTCCATCAGCGCCGCATCCTCGCGGGTCCAGGCGCGGGGCCGGGGTTCGTGGGCGTAGAAGAGCGCATCCAGCCGGCCGTCGCGGACCAGCGCGACCACAATCAGGCCTCGGACCTGGATGGCCTGGTACGCCGCGTAGTATTCGCTGGTGCGGGGATCGACCATCACGTCATCGACCGCCAGATCGATGCCGCGCCGCATATAGCTCATGAGGGTGGGACCGAAGTCGTCCAGCGGGAACCTGGAGCCGGCCAGGCTGGACACCCCTGGCGCCGTCCAGTCGCCGCGGACATGGACCACTCCGTCGTCGCCGATTTCGGCGTAGCCCATGCGGGCCACGTTCAGACGCTCGCCCATCATCCGCGAGGCGGTGGAGAGGATCTCGTCCGGATCGTCGATCAGGCGCAGCGTGTCGGCGAGCGTCAGCAGATAGGCGCGGCGGCGCTCCAGCTCGGCGAGGCGGGCGCGGTCCGCGCGGATGCGCGCCTCGGCGGCCTTGGCCTCAGTGATGTCGGTGACGACGCCCAGAAGCCCGCTGGGCCTGCCGTCCTCGTCGGACTGCACCGCCGAGCGCACCCGCAGCCAGCGCTCCTGACGGGTGCCGGGACGGGTGATGCGGTACTCGATCTCGTACGGCGCTCCGGACTGCATGGCCCGGGTGACGGCGGCGATGGCGGCGGCGCGATCGTCCGGATGGATGTGGTCCAGCATGTCGCGCCAGGTCACACCCTGGCCCCGCGGAAGGCCGGAGATCTCGGCGGCGCGGGGCGACATTTCGATGACGTCGGTGGCCATGTTCCAGCGCCAGTCGCCGAAGCCCGAGGTGGCCAGCGCAAGCTCCAGCCGCTCAGCGTATTCGGCCTCGCGGGCCATGCGACGGCGGCGCTCGGTGATGTCGCGGAAGCTGATTCCCAGGCCGACTTCGAGCGGGAAGGCCTTCAGGCTGAACCAGCGGCCACCCCGGACCTCGGAGGGTGTCTCGATCTCGACCTCTTCGCGGCTGAGCATAGCGCGCTCGACGAACGCTCGCATTGCGGCGTCGTCGCCCAGGGCCATCCCATCCCAGGCTATGCGGCCCAACGCCGTCTCGCGGCCGAGGCCGTAGTGGGCTTCGGCGGCGGGGTTGATGTAGACGACGCGGTATTCGAAATCCAAGACAACGAAACCGTCGCCAAACCGGTCGAGGATCTCTGCGATCTGGCGGCTCTGGCCGGCGACATCACGGTTGGTCGGGTCAGGAATGGCGCGTCCCCGGAAGCCCACTGCAGTCCAGGAACGATGTTGAGCGCAGCCGTAGCCCGCGACAAGGAGGTTCGGGAGGGCGATGTCACTTGGTCGCGACCTGATCCTGCGCCCGACGCACTACGCCCGGCCTTCCGGTGACCGGGCCCTCGGTGCTCAGGCCAGCTCGTGCAGGTCGGTGCCCAGGCTCATCTCGAAGTCCTGCAGGGTGTCCATGAGCTGGATCGCGTGCGCGGCCAGCGGCTTGCCGCGCGGAAACTGGTAGCGCCAGTAGGTGGCGATGTGGCTGACGAGGCCGCAGCCGTCGCCCAGCGACAGAAACATTTCGGGAGACTTCAGCAGGAAGTCGCGGAAGGCCAGCGCATTGCCTTCCATGGTCAGCTGGTTGAACACCTCGTCATAGACGTTGAGGTGGTTCATCACCGACTTCACCTGCCGTTCCATCTTCTGGCGCAGGCGGTTCTTGAGCTGCTCCAGTTCCTGGGCGGTCTCGGAATCGATCGGGCCGACGACCCGCACGCGCCCAAGTTCCGCGAAGACGTCGCGAAGGTTGCCCCAAAGAGTGTTCAGGACCCACTTGTAGTAGAGGAAGCCCTTCCAGGCGAAGATCCCCTCCTTGTAGTTCTCCCGCTCCAGGCGGAGCGTCAGCCGCAACGGTTCCAGGCGGGCGTCGGTCTGGGCCGACAGCAGGGCTTCGACCAGCCGGGCGATGTTGGCCTCCTGCCCATCTGAGTCGCGGTAGGCGAGTTCGATGAGCTTGGCGATCTCAGAGCCCACGAAGCGCTGCATCTTGGCCAGGTCGGGGGCCGAGATCTCGAAGTGGGTCGGGCTGATGTCGAACGACCGGCGTTTCATATGCTCGCGCAGCAGGAACGGGTCGAGCGAGGGCAGTTCGTCGATGGCCTCGAGCACCGCCACGTCACGGGCGAATTCGGGGTAGTCGCCGCGCAGTTCCTCGAAGATGTCGAGCCAGCCCGTCTCGGAGACGAACAGCGAGCGGCCGCCAAGTCCAAGGTCCGAGCGCTCGAAGGGGATGATCAGCTTGGTGGCGGTATAGCGGACGCGGTCGAACGCCTCGCGCTCGGACTCGCGGAGGCGGTGGCGCACGATGACGGCGCCGTTGAGGCTCTGGGCAATGAAGAACGGGGACTTCTCGTGCTCGGGATTGCCCGCGTTGCGCATCGCGAGGGCGGCCAGATTGAGGACGCGACTGGTCGACGCCGTCTTTTCAAGACCGCGCAGGCTACGGTACGTGCGGTCGGTTCCCTTGCCCAAAGCCTTATCCCCGGCGTCGTTGGCGCTCCGGGGAGGGATCACCAGCGACGCGAACGACACTCAGCTGTGCCGTCTGTAAACTCCGTTAATCAAACGTGCGATTCGAGGTTTGTGCGCGCTCTGGTGGCTGACGGGTCGGGTTTGATTACTCAAAATGGGTCTGCTGACGGGTTCTGCGCATCCAGAGAGTTCAGTTGAGGGAACCGCGTTCGGCCCGCCCCGGCCTTGCGTTGCGCGAGCTTCCCGAACAGGGTTCCGGAGCTTTCGAGTTGGGGATTCTGAGACGATGAGGATGCGGGGGAACGCCGTCGTGGCCGCGGTGGCTGGGGGGCTGTTGGCCGGAGGCGTGGCCGTCGCGCAGGACCAGCCGGCCTTCCCGTCTTCGCTCGACCGCGAGCCCCTGCTGGCCTGGCTGCAGCGCGAAACGGACATCGCGCCCGAGCGGGTGGTGGCGGTGACGCCGCAGGCGCTGACGTCGGTGGTTTCGACCTTCCCGGCCACCGCCGTGCAGGGCCCGCGCGTGGTGATCCGCGCCGAGGCGCTGAGCGCGGACACCTATGCGCGCACCGGCGCGCTCTCGTGGCACGTGTCGCTGAGCGCCGACTGTGACGGCCATCGCGTGCGTCTGGGCGAGACCACGGGTTATCCGCAGCGCAACCTGCTGGGCGAGCGGCGGCAGCTGCGCCCGGCCGAGACCGAGTGGCGTGCGCCCGAGCGGGGCACGGCGCTGGACAACGCCTGGCGCGCCGCCTGCGACGCGCAGTTCAAGGGCCCGTTCGGCGGCAGGACCCTGAAGGTCGCCATGGAGACGCCCGCGACGCCTTCGCCCGCCACGGCCGAGCCGCCGGCCCGCAAGGCCGAAGCGCCGCCGACCCGGAACCCCGAGCCGAAGATCGGCGCGGCTCCGCAGAAGGCCGGTGGGCTGGTGGCGCAGATCGGGGCATCGCCGTCGGACGCCGACGCGCGTGGCCTGCTGAAGGCGCTGGGCGGCAGGCTGGGCGGTCGCGCCGCTTGGGTCGAGAAGGCCGACGTGGGCGGACGCACCTGGTACCGCGCCGTGGTTGGCGGTTTCGCCGACGCCGCCGACGCCAACGGCTTCTGCGCGGGCCTGAAGGCGGCGGGCAGGGGCTGCTTCGTGCGCGTGGCGAGCCGGTAGCCGACGCCGGGCGGGCGCCACTCCTGATTAGAACCGCTTAGCGTTTTCCCCTTTTAGTTGTATCACGGTGCGCGCTGAGCGCGCATCTGGCGAAGATGTCCGTCGGGGCGTCGGCTGTGGCCGTGAAATGGCCACAGCGACACTGTTCACTGCACCGCGTGGGCGATCGGAGTCGCCCGGAGGGCGAATGCTGGCAGGGCTACGACACTTCCTGATGAACCCCTGGATGGGACCGATCGGCATGGCGGTCTCGATCGTGCTCGCCGTGGCGTTGGTGGTGTCGACGAGCCTTTGGCAGGGCGAGCGGGCCGAGTACGAGGCCCGCATCGCCGAGCTTTCGCGCGCGTCAGAGCGGGCGCAGTCTGGCCTGCGCGCCGAACTGACCGCGTGTCATCGGGCCGATCAGGAGCGCGAGGCCATGGAGGCCGAGTTCGCCAAGCGTGGCGCGACGCCCGACAGGATGCGGGCCGCCGCCCTGCTGGCGGCTCAGCCCGAGGGCATCGACGCCTGCGCGCGCATGGAGAGCGCCGACCGGGCGGTGCTGTCGAACCTGAAGCCATGAACGCCGCCGCGCTGAGGGCGCCTGTCCTTTTCGCCGCGACCGCCCTGGCGATGACGGGCTGTCAGACCGTGGGCAAGCCCAAGACCGCCCCGCCGCCGCCGGCTGCCGCCCCTGTCGCGCCGGCGCCCCCGACGATCCTGGTCATGCCGTCGAAGCCTCCCCCGCCGCCGCCGCCGAGGAGCTGCGTGCCGCGCAACCTGCCGCCGCCGCCGCGCTACCCCGACACCGACGCTGCGCTGCGCTCCTCTCCGGGCGCCGCCGACCGCTATCAGCTGATGGCGGCCGGCCGGATCCTGCGTCAGCAGCGGCTGGAGGACCTTGAGCGCGTCGTCCAGAACTGCCGCTAGACCGCCAGGCCCACGGTCACCGAGCCCGTGTAGCCGGCCGTCGGGTCGCCCGTGAGGGACGGGGTCATGGCGGCGATCTGGGCGGAGGTGTTGTCGCCAAAAACGTTGTCGCTGGCGGTGCTGGTCTGGGTGAAGCGCTGCGCGCTCTGGCCGTAGCCCCCGGCCGCGTAGACCGCCTGGCAGACCGCGGCGGGTATCGCGAATTGCGAGACGAGGCTGCGGTTCGCATACGCTGTCGCCGTGGCCAGGCTGCGGAACACCTCGAAGTGGATGTGCGGGTAGCGACCGGCGTAGCAGCCCGGGACGATCGTCGTGAAGGTGGCCTGGCCGTTGGCGTTGGTCGTCTGGACGCCGCGCAGGTAGTTCTGCTGCGGCAGGTCGTAGATCGAGTACTGGCCCAAGGCGTCAGCGTGCCAGATGTAGATGGCGTAGTCGGCCAGCGCGGCGCACGCGCTGTTCACGTTCACCAGGTTGATGGTCAGAGTCAGAGGCACCCCGGCTGCCGTGCCCGACAGGCCGGCGAAGCTGGTGCGGATGTCGCTGCGCAGCACGCCCGAGGTGTTCAGGATGTTGGAGAGGACGCCGTTGGCCATGTTCGAGCCGTCGGCCGGATAGGGGCCGTTGGTCTCGGTGGGTGTGCTGGCGCAGGTGGTCGATCCGGTCGTGCCCGTGCCAGTCGTGCCCGTGCCCGTGGTGGTGGTGGTGGTGGTCGTCGCACTGGAGGTGGCGGTGGTCCCGCTGTCGCCCGACCCGCCGCAGCCTTGTAACATCAGCGCGCCGCCGCCCGCCGCCATGAGGCCCAGAAGCTGTCGGCGTCGCATTATCTGAAGGTCGAAGAGGAGCCCGCGGTCGTGGTCGTCGTGCATGCAGTGTTCCCGTCACAGCGTTTCGTAAGAACTGCACTATGTGACCACGGATAGGCGGGCGTATTGCAGCGAGGTGTCGGCGCCGTGCCGGGCGCTGAAACGAAAGCGGCCCGGGATCGCTCCCGGGCCGTTCGCACGATGAACAGTTGGGCCGATCAGTACCGGTACTGAACTTCCAAGGTGTAGGTGCGCGGCAGGATGTAGGAGACAGTCTGGTTCACCCGGTTGAACAGCGGGTGGTTCACATTATTGCCCACCGAATTGTTGCTGATCCGGGTGCCCGAGATGCCGGCGGATCCGCGCTGATCGAACACGTTCTTGATCGAGCCGATGATCGCGAACTTGTCGTCCTTTTCCCGGAACACGGCGCGGAAGTCGGTCGTGCCGTAAGACTTGGCCTTGTTGTAGTAGGCGTTGAAGACCGAGTAGTAGGTCGAATCCCGCCACACGTAGCTGCTCGACACCGAGAACGTGCCGGGGTCGAGCGTCCAGGTGTAGTTCGCGTTGATCGTGAACCGGTGCGGCGTCGAGGACGGCAGGCGGGAGCCCGAGATGTCCTGGTTGACGTTCACCAGCAGTGAGCAGGCAGTGGCGCCCGTGCCCGTCGGCGAACGGCCGGGGATGCAGGCGTTGGCGGCCTGGGCCGAGGCCGGCGCGATCTTGGCGCCGGGCTGCAGAGCGAGCGGATCATCCGGGTCCGGCGAGAACACGCCCTCTTTGATCTTGGCGTTCAGGTAGGAGTAGTTCGCCAGGATCTGCAGGCCGTCGATCGGCTGCCAGGTGGTTTCCAGTTCCAGACCGTAGTTCTCGGCCTTGGGCACGTTCACGAACCGTGTCTGGTTCGCGCCGAGCGTCTCGTTGAAGAACGACAGCGGGATCTGGATGTCCTGGTAGTCGTAGTAGAAGGCCGAGGCGTTCAGCTGGAAGCGCCCGCCGAAGGTCTTCTTCAGGCCCACTTCGAAGGCGTCGATCATTTCCTTCTCGGTCGTGACGAACGTCTGGAGCGTCGTCGTTCCCGAGTCGAAGCCGCCGGCCTTATAGCCGCGGGAGTACTTCCCGTAGACCAGGGTGTCGGCGTCCGGCTTCCAGTCGACGCCCAGGGTGCCGGTCACCGCGCTCCAGTCGTAGTTCAGGAGGCGATGGCGCAGGCCCGTCGTGGCGTCGGTGTAGATGCCCGCCACGCCGCCTACGACGGCGGCGTCGGTGACCTGCACCCCGTTGATGGTGCTGAAGCCGGGGGAGGCCGCCGCCGTGATGTCCACCGGCCGGCCGTTGACGCGCGAGACCGGGCACGACGCGGTGTAGAGGCAGAACAGGCGCGCGCCCTCGAACGAGGTCTTTTCGTCGTAGGTGTAGCGGAGGCCGGCCGTGACCTTGAACGCGTCGTTGATCTGCCAGTCGATCTGGCCAAAGGCGGCGTATGACTGGTTCTTGTTTTCGGACTCGCCCACGGCGTAGCGGCGGAGCGGGTTCGGCGCGGCCGCCGCGGTGGACAGCGGGTTGGTCGCGCTGAACAGGACCGGCGTCTCGAAGCGCGCATCATCCGGGAAGCGGGCGTCCGAAAGCCGGTAGTTCGACCCTTCGCGGAACTGATAGACCCCGAACAGCCACTGGACCGGCCCTTCGTGGGTCGAGGCGATGTTCAGCTCGTTCGAGAACCACCAGACCTCTTCCTGGTACTGGTTGTGCTGCCTCGGGAAGTAGAGCGCGTTGACGGTGGTCGCCGGGGCCAGCGGGTTCTGCAGCGGCAGGAAGAACGGCGCCTGGCGCGACGTGCCGTCCAGGTCGGTCTGCAGACGATAGTCGTAGTAGGTCTGGCCGGTGATGTACTTCACATCGAAGTTGTCGGCATGGAACACGACCTGCAGGGTGGTCGTGGTGCTCTCGAGGTTGATGAAGTTGCCGTCGTCGGTGTTGTAGCAGAACTGGCAGGTGTTGCCCGGCAGCAGGCTGGAGCCGATGCCGAAGTTGGCCGCGTTGGGCGTCAGCGGCGCCTGCAGCGGCACGTCGGTGACACGGCTGCCGTACGCGGCCGTCGTGCGGCCGCCGGGGCCGCGGCCCAGGGTGTGCCACTCGGTGGTCGAGTGCTTCAGCCACCATTCGACCTTGCCGTCAGCGAAGTTGCCGTCGAGCTGGCCTTCGACGGTCCAGACGGCGCCCCGGTTGCCTTCATCCGGCAGGTTCGGATTGAGGTTTTCGAAGACCCCCTTGCCGTTATGGCCCCACGAGCCGGCGAGGCGGCCGCGGACGCCGCCGAACAGCGGGCCCGAGATGGCGCCTTCCAGCGTCTTGGCGTCGTAGTTGCCGTAGCTGGCGCGCGTCTCGCCGTAGAAGTCGTCGGTGGGCCGCTTGGAGACGATGTTCAGCGCGCCGCCGATGGCGTTCTTGCCGTAGAGCGTGCCCTGCGGGCCCCGCAGCACCTCAGTGCGCTCGAGGAACAGGGTCGACTGCGCGAAGGCCGTCACCGAGGAGGTGTAGAAGCCATCGTTGTACATGGCCACGCCGCCCTCGGTGGAGCGGTTGTTCGAGAAGCGGCCGATGCCGCGCAGCGACGCGCGGTCGTTGTTGGTGGAGTAGGCCAGGCCCGGCGTGAAGTTGGTGAGGTCCTGAACCGAGTTGATGCCGACCAGCTCGCGGCGCTCGTCGGTGAAGGCCGAGATGGCGACGGGCACGTCCTGCAGGGACTGCTCGCGCTTTTCGGCGGTGACCACCAGCTCTTCGATTTCCGTGGCCTGAGCAAAGGCCTCGCTGGAGAACGCTGTTAGCGCAAAGGCGCATGACAGCAGTATGCTCTTTCTCGATCCCATCTGGACGTATTCCCCCAAGCCCGTTTGAACAGCGCTCGTAGATGGCGCTTGAATTCGAATGTCCGGCATGGCGGACCCCGCGTCAATAAGCGTGCAACCTCAAGGAAACCGATTTCGGTCGAGACGGAATTGAAGCCGCGGTTCGCGGAACGGGCGGCACAAGTGGTTTACGGCGTACGGGGTCGGAGGGCTTCTTCAGGAGGCGGTATGGCGTAGGGCGCGTCGCCGGGGCACTCTGGGGCGCGGAGGACGGATGGCGAGCTACAGGCGGCGGCTGGAACAGGATCTGGACGGCTGGATCTCCCGCGGGCTGGTTCCCGCGGAGAACCGCGCCGCGATCCTGCAGGGCGTTCGTGAGGGACGCCGGCTGGACGCGGCGACGGCGCTTGCGATCATCGGCGCTCTGATGGCCGGCGTGGCGGTGATCGCCTTCGTGGCCGCCAACTGGGGGGCGATACCGCGGCTGGCGCGGTTCGGAATGATCCTGGCGGCGTTCGGCGCCGCGGGCGGCGCGGCGGCCTGGGCCAGCGCGCGGGGGCGCCCCATCGCAGCGCAGGCCCTGCTGAGCGTCGCGGCCCTCATCTTCGCCGCCGCCATCGGCCTGACGGGACAGATCTTCGATATCACCGGCCAGCCCGCGACGGCGCTTCGGTCCGCGGGCCTGGCGGCGGCGTTGCTGGCGCTGGCCGGACGTTCGCCGTGGGCCGGGGTCGTGGCGCTGCTGATGCTGGCGCTGGGCGACTTCACCGACGGGCAGATGTTCGGGCGCGACAAGATCCTGTTCGGCTGGCTGGTGCTGGCGGCGCCGCTGGGGGCGGCGGCCGCGATCGTCTGCCGGTCGCAGGCCCTGGCGCACGCGGCGGGGCTGGCCGCCATCGTCGCGGTAATGACCTTCGATCCGCTGGTCCGCGGCCACGCCGAGACCCTGTTCCTGGCCGCGGCCGGCGTCCTGGCGGCCGGCGCGGCGGCGGCGCGCTGGGGTCGTGAGCGCTTCGAAGGGCCGGCGGGCGTGCTCTACGGTTGGCTGGCCTGGGGCGCGCTGTTCTGGTTCGGCGCAGCGGGGTTCGACGAGACTCTGCGCGGGGTGACCCACTCAGTGGCGTGGCTGGCGCTCGCGGGCGCGGCGGTGGGGCTGGGGCGGCATGATCGGCACGCGGGCGTGACGTCCGCCGGGGTCGTGGGCCTGTTCGCGGGGGGCGCGACACTGCTGTTCAACCTGGGGGTCGGGCTGATGACCTCGGCGGCGGTGTTCGCGGGCGCAGCGCTGATCGCGTTGGGCGTCGCGTTCGTGCTGCGGCGGAGGAAGGCGCCGTGAGGTTGCCGTCCATCCCGGCTCGGATCGTGACCGCCGTGGTCTTGCTGACCCTCGGGCTGGTCGGACTGGTCGTGCGCGAAGGCGTGGCGCGGGCAGGCGGGCAGGAGGTGCGCCTGGCGATCACCGGCTACGACCCGCGCAGCCTGCTGACCGGCCACTACGTGCAGTTCCAACTGGTCGACAAGATCCCGCCGCAGCAGATGTGCGTCTGGAAGGGCTCCCGCCTGGAAGCGGCCCCGGGCCAGCTGTGGCTGGCGGCGCGGCGCGACGGTTCGGCGCACCGGCTCGTGGCGGCGGCTCCCAGCCGGGCCGCAGCGCTGCGGCTGGGCGATGTCGCGATGCGTGGGGCGGCCCTCTGCTACGGCATGCGCCCCCTGACGATCGGTGATCGCGAGGTTCCGGAGACCGTCTCGGCCACCCTCGACATCGGCGTCGACCGCATCCACCTGGACCAGGGGGAAGCCCAGCGCCTTGAAACGGCTCTGCGCGGCCGCGACGGCGAACCGCCGCCGTCCTGGGCCGTGCTCTCGGTTGGTCAGGACGGCAAGGCCCGGCTGAAGGGCGTGATCGTCGGCGACCGGCGCGTGGACTTGAGCTGGTTCTGAACGACCCCGCCGCCTTGGGGGTTAGGGCCTTACTCCGCCAGGTCCACCGCGTCGGGCCTGCGGCCCTCGGATTCCGCCTTGCGGGCGCCGGCGAGGATGCCGGGGAGCGAGTAGTTGCCCTCGTGGCAGGCGTACTCGTAGACCGGGCCCTTGGCGGCGTTGAGCGGCATCTCGGCCTTCCAGACCTGCTTGTAGACCGTGGGGTCGTCCACCTCGAAGGCGTAGAGAATCTGGTCGGCGGAGACGCGGGTGAAGCGCTCGGTCACCTTCGCGTCGGGCGACAGGAACAGGCTGGCGCCGAAGTAGGGCCGCAGGGACTCGCCCGGATTGAAGCCCGTCGTCTCCACGACCAGGGTGTCGCCCTCCCACCGGCCGATGCTTTCGCCCATCCAGTTGCGGATGTGGGTGGGCGAGCGGGTCTTGTCGGCGAGGCGGATGATTCGGGCGTCGTGGTTCATCTCGACCACGATGACCACGTGGTCCTTCGCCTGCTGCAGCTGGTAGTGGTTGTTGTACAGCACGTTCATCATCGGCGGGCCGGCGGTGGAGCCGAAGCCCAGGATGCAGCGCTCGCCCAGGGGGCGGGCCTCGGGGCCGTCGAAGGTGTTGCGGGCCTTGTTCAGGGTGTCCTGGTAGAGCTTGTAGCCCTCGGGCTTGTAGGGAAGCCTGCCATCGGCCGGGTCGATCAGCCACGAGGTGCGCACCTCGCCCCTGATGCGGCCCATGCGCGTGCCGGGATCGGTCCAGAAGGCGTTGTAGCCCCCGGGATCCTGGCCGGCCTTGGGCGCCGGGGCGTTCGGATCGGTGGGCCTGGACTGGGCTTCCATCATGCGCGCCCGGCCGCTCTCCATCGCCTTGGCCTGCGCCTCGGTGATGGTCAGGGTCTTGAATTGCGGGCCGCGCTCCAGGCTGGTCAGCGAGGCGTTGGACCAGACGCCCTCGAGATCGGGCTGGCCGAAGGCGTTGCGCGGGGCCTTGTAGTCGGCCGCTGTCGCCGCGAACGCGGTGGCCGCGAGGAGGCCGGCGAGAAAGAGGGTGCGCATGCTCAGGCCTTCTTATCGGTGAGGGCGGCGTAGACCGCCTTGGGAGAGATGTCGCGGACGGCCGGCGTGCCGCGGCCCGGGATCGAACCCTCGATGTTCTGGATCATGCCGACGAAGACGATGTCGTTGGTGGGATCGATCCAGAACCAGGTGCCGAACGCGCCGCCCCACCAGTAGCTGTCCTGGCCGTGAGGCAGGCCACTCTCGGCCGGGCGCTCATGGACGGCGAAGTCCATGCCGAAGCCCAGGCCCTTCTGGACCGGACCATAGAGGTCGATGCCGACGCCGGGCCTGAGGACCGACTTGCGCATCAGCTTGACGGTCCCGGGCTTCAACACCCGCGCGCCGTCCAGCTCGCCGCCGTTCAGCAGGGCCTGGCAGAAGCGGAAGTAGTCGGGGGCTGTGGAGTAGAGGCCGCCCGATCCGGCGAGGAAGCGCGGCTTGGCGGTGGCCCGTCGCATCTCGCCGGGCATCCGGGCGATCTTGCCATCCACGTAGTTGTGCACGGCCACGAGGCGGTCGACCTTGGCCGGATCGACCCAGAACTGGGTGTCGGTCATCTTCAGCGGCGTGAAGATATGCTTCTGGAAGTAGTCGGCGAGATCCATCCCCGACAGCTTTTCAACGACATAGCCCTGGATATTCACGCAAGGCCCATAGGCCCAGTCCGTGCCGGGCTGGCTGACCAGCGGCAGCTTGGCCAGCTTGTCGATCATGCCCTGAAGATCGGTCTCGGCCAGATTGACGCCTTCGTAGACCGAGCTCACGCCGAAGCCGGCGGTGTGGCTCATCAGCTGGGCCATGGTCATCGGGCTGGCCTGGGCCACGTCGCCCGCCGGGGTCCTGACCTTGAGGCCGGCGAACTGGGGCACGAACTTCGAGACCGGGTCGTCCAGCTTCCACTTGCCCTGCTCGTAGAGCTGCATCATGGCCACGCCGGTGATCGGCTTGGTCATCGAGGCGATGCGGAAGATCGAGTCCGTCGCCAACGGGGTCGGCGCCGAGGCGTCCTGCTTCCCGTAGGCGTCGAGGTTCACAACCTTGCCCTTGCGGGCCAGCAGGGTGACGACGCCGGCCAGCTTCTGCTGATCGACCAGCGCATGCATCTCGGCGTTCAGAGCCGCGACGCCCGCGGCGGAGAAGCCGGCCGAGGCCGGCGGCTGCACGGCGATCTTCGCCCAGGCGGGCAGGGCGGCGAAGCCCGCGGCGCCCGCGACGCCCAGCAAAAGGTTGCGGCGGTCCAGCATGTCGTCCTCCCCGGAGCCGGCGTCCGTCTGTGCGGACGCTCCAGGCCCAGCATTCCCTGTCTTCGAATACTCGACCAGCCGTTTTGCCGGGATGTTTCTGACGCTACGGTGGCGGGCGAACAATGCGGGGGAATCGCGGGTGGCAGGGATCAGGACGGCCGAGGCGCCGGCGGCGAAGAAGCCGCTGTGGACGCAGCTCTACCTACAGGTCCTGGTCGCGATCGCCCTGGGGGCGGTCATCGGCCACTTCTGGCCAGCGACCGGCGAGGCGCTCAAGCCTCTGGGCGACGCCTTCATCAAGCTGGTGAAGATGATCATCGCCCCGGTGATCTTCCTGACCGTGGTCACCGGCATCGCCGGCATGCGCGACATCGGCAAGGTGGGCGGGGTGGCGGCGAAGGCCTTCGCCTACTTCATCACGGTCTCCAGCTTTGCGCTGGTGGTCGGCCTGATCGTCGCCAACCTGCTGCAGCCCGGCGCGGGCATGAACATCGATCCCGCCACCCTCGATGCCGAGGCGGTCAAGGGCTACGCCGCCAAGTCGCATGACATGACCATCGTGGGCTTCCTGATGGACATCATCCCCGCCACGGTCGCCGGCGCCTTCGTGGACGGCAACATCCTGCAGGTGCTGTTCTTCTCGATCCCGTTCGGCGTGGCGCTGGCCATGATCGGCGAGCGCGGCCGGCCGGCGCTGGACGTTCTGAACGCGGTGGCCGAAGCGTTCTTCCGGCTGGTGGCGATCTTCATGCGCGCGGCGCCGATCGGCGCGTTCGGCGCGTTCGCCTTCACCATCGGCAAGTACGGGATCGAAAGCATCCAGAACCTGCTGATCCTGGTGGCCACCTTCTACGGCACCTCGATCCTGTTCGTGCTGGTGGTGCTGGGCTCGATCGCGGCGCTGAACGGCTTCTCGATCCTCAAGCTGCTTCGCTACCTGAAGGAGGAACTCTGGCTGGTTCTGGGCACCAGCTCCTCGGAGGCGGCCCTGCCAAGCCTGATGGAGAAGCTGGAGCGGGCGGGCGCGGCCAAGGCGGTGGTCGGACTGGTCGTGCCCACCGGCTACAGCTTCAACCTGGACGGCACCAACATCTACATGACCTTGGCGGCGCTGTTCATCGCCCAGGCGCTGGGGATCCAGCTGTCGCTCGAGGAGCAACTGCTGCTGCTGGGGGTGGCGATGCTGAGCTCGAAGGGGGCGGCCGGCGTGACCGGCGCAGGGTTCATCACGCTGGCGGCGACCCTGCAGGTGGTGCCCAGCGTCCCGGTGGCCGGGATGGCGCTGATCCTGGGCGTCGACCGGTTCATGAGCGAGTGCCGCGCGCTGACCAACTTCGTGGGCAACGCGGTGGCGACGCTGGTGGTGTCGCGATGGGAAGGGCAGCTGGATCGCGAAAAGCTCGCGGCGGTGCTGAACGCCGCGCCGGGCGAGCTGGCGGCGAGACCCGTCGAGGCCGATGCGGACTGATCAGGCGGTCTTGAGCGCCTGGGGCGTGGTCGCGGCGTGGCCGACACAGCGCTTGATGGTCGCCATCAGCCCGGAGACCAGGATGGGCTTCGACACGAAGTCGTTGAATCCCAGGGCGACATATTCGGCGGGGCGACGGGAATAGACGTCCGCGGTCAGCGCGATCACCGGCGTGGTGCGTTCGGGGCCGGAAGAGGCGCGAAGCTGTTCGATGACTTCGATGCCGGTCATGCCCGGCATGTGGATGTCGAGCAGCATGATGTCGAAGGCCTCGACGGCCAGCCGCTCGAGCGCGTCCTTGCCGCTGCACGCCATCACCGCCTGGTGCCCGAAGGCGCCCAGGATCTCCTGCACGACGCGCAGGTTCATCGGATCGTCATCGACGTGCAGGACCTTGAGGCTCCTGCCGCCGTCACCCGGGTGGGACACGGGCTGGCTCCGAGGGGCGACGCTTAGGGGGAAAGCGCCCGACAACGCCTCAGATTTGAGGCCCGGAGTTTAAGGTAAGGCTATCGGATGTGCTGAATCCGGCTTTACCACGACGATTGACGGGGCATGGCTCAGGAATCCCCGCCTCGCCGTTCAGATCATGCCCGACGCGGCCATGATGATCGCGACCGCCGAGGCGCACAGCGCCATCGTTTCGGGAAGCCTGGACCAGCGGATGGCGTAGCGAACGCGCATTCAGACCTCGGGGGCGGGATGCCTGTTGGGGCTCGCCACCCGGACCACCGCACTCAGGGGGGAGGGATGGGTTGCGGCAAAGGGTCGGGGCTGGGGCGGCCGCCGGCCTTCGGTCCGGGTGACGAGGTTTCGTAAATCCAGTTGTTGAAAGTTTAGTAAATACTGGATTCATCACTGTCAAGCGCCGGCCACTCGCCTGTCAGGGATAATCCGTTCGGCTGATGCGGCCTGTGGTGACGCGGCGCCATCGTGGGCCTCTCAAGTGACCAAGGGGTGCTTCCATGAACTTCAAGACTACGCTCGTCGCCGCAGGCCTTTCCGCCATCGTTCTCGGGCCTGGGCCCGCCGCCGCGGCGACGGTCGTCAACGCCACGCGGATCGAGATCACCAGTGCGATCCCGGACTGGATCCAGATCGCCGAAGTGTTCGCCTTCGAGTTTGGGTCGCTGGACAATGTCGCGTCCGCCGCCGAAGGCGGCACGGCCAGCGCCACAAGCTCGGGATTTGGCGGCCCTGCCCACGGCGCGATCGACGGCAACGCCAGCCCTTCCTACGGCAGCCACTTCTATCACTCGGGATCGCCCGGCGGCGGTGAGAAGCTGACGATCAACCTGGGTCGCACCGCGACCCTCGACAGCCTGCGGATCGTCGGACGCAATGACCTGCGCGGTCGTGACTTTTGGAATGTCTCGGTCTTCGACGCGGCGGATACGGTCCTGTTCTCTGGCCAGCTGGATGCTCGAACGACCGCGAACTTCGACGCCGTCGCTAAGTTCGATGCGCCGTCCGTGGGCGGCATCCCCGAGCCATCCACCTGGGCGATGATGATCCTGGGCTTCGGCGCCGCGGGGGCTGCCATGCGCTCGCGCCGACGGGTCGCCGTGGTCTGAGGCCTCGCTCGGCGGGCCCGCGCTGTCGCCGGTCTCAGCGCGGGGCCGGCGCGCTGGCGAGGCGCATCATCAGCTTCACCAGCTCGGCCTGGCGGGAGACCCCAGTCTTGTCGAAGATCCTGGCCAGCTGGAAGCGCACGGTGTTGACGCTGAGCCCGAACTTCTCGGCCGCCTCGGCCAGCGTCAGGCCTTCGAAAATGGCGGCGGCCAGGCGTACCTCGGCGGCGGTGAGCCCGAACAGGTCCCGCAACTCGCCGTCGGGCGCATCGACCGGCGACTCCAGGTCGGTCACGCTCACCAGGACGGGCGCCGTGGCTCGGAAGACGGCGCCCTCGTCCAGGGGCAGGGGCGCCGTCCGCAGCGCCAGCGCCGGTCCGCCATCGCTGCGCGGCACGCTCATCGACCCGCCGGTACGGGCGGCGTCGCGATTGGCAGCCAGCCCCACGAGCCGCTCAAACCGCCGTGCGGCGTCGCCGTCATGGGGCGTCAGACGCCCGTTCAGGACGGTCAACCCCAGCCGTCCCCGCAAGATCTTCTCAGCGGCGCGGTTGGCGAAGATCAGCGTGCACGCGGCGTCCACGAGAAACAGCGGATGCGCTGAGTTGTGGAGCGCTTCCGACAGGCTTCGGACCACCCCAAGCGGGCCTGCCAGCCGCCGGCCGATGGCGTAGGCCCGCACCATGTGCGGCTGCAGCCGCGCGGCGAGATCCAGATCGTCGGACTCGAAGGCGTCGCCGGTCCGACGACCGATGTTGATGGTGCTGGCCACCGACCCTTCGTTGCCCAGCCGGATGAAAAGCGCCCGGTCGACGTCTTGGGGGCGCATGAAATCGTTGTAGTATTCGGATGCGTGATAGGCGTCGCGGTCGAGGCAGTCCTCATCGGTCTGGATCCGCTGGGTCAGCGTGAGAGCCACGCCCGGATTGGCGTCATCGGACTTGAAGATGTTCAACGCGCCGAAGTGCTGGGCGTAGGCGTCCACCCACGCGGGATCCGAGCGGTAGAGGATCGCCTCGACCCCCGCGCCGGTGGACATGTCGATGCGCGTCAGGCAGCCGCGGAGACCTCCGACCGACTCCGAGAGACGCTCCATGACGTCGACCCAAAGGTTGGGATCGTAGGCGGAGGCGTAGATGCGCTGGATCAGGTCTTCCTCGGACTTCAGGTTCGCGCCCATGCTTTGGACTCCTGTCGGCCGCATTCTCCGCGGTTCATCGACCCAGCTTAGCCGCACGCGCGCGGGCGACATCATCCATTTGGATTAAGCCGTCATCCAAACGGACTAATGCCGCGGGCTGGTCAGCCCTGGTCAGGCCGGGGCGGCGTCTCCAGCGGGGCGGTGATCCGGCAGATCACGCCCTCGGGCTCGAACAGCAGTTCGGCGACGCCGTTGAGGTCGGCGCGGACGCCCTGCGACAGGAGGCGCGAGCCGAAGCCGCGGCGCTTGGGCGCGGCCACCGGCGGACCCCCGAACTCGCGCCACTCCAGCTCGAACAGCACACGGTCATCCTCGCGGCGTGTCCGCCAGGTCAAGGCGACTCCGCCGACGTCGCCCGACAGTCCGCCGTACTTGGTGGCGTTGGTGGCCAGCTCGTGCAGCGCCATCGACAGCGCGATGGCCGCGCGGGCGGTCACGCGGACTTCGGGGCCCGAGACGGTGATGCGGGTCTCGTCGAAGGGCGCCAGTCCGACCTGGGCGATCTCGCGCATGCCGGCGCCTTCCCAGTTCTCGCGGGTCAGGATGTCGTGGGCGGCGGATAGCGAGACGAGGCGCGCGGTGAAGATCTCGCTCATCTCGGCGGGGTTACGCTCGCTGCGCAGGGTCTGGCGGGCGATGGACTGCACGGCGGCCAGGGTGTTCTTCACACGGTGGTTCAGCTCGTTGATGAGCAGAGTGCGGCGTTCCTCGGCCCGCTTGCGCTCGTCGATGTCGATGGCGGCCGACAGCGTCTTGACGATGCGGCCGTTGGCGTTGCGTTCGAACACCACGGCGCGGTCCAGAATCCAGCGGTACGTCCCGTCGGGCCGCAGTACGCGCAGCTCGAACTCCGACACCTCGCCGTCCGGGCGCTGGGCGAGGTAGGCGAGGCGGCGGCCCACATGATGGAAGTCGTCGGGGTGGATGAGGCGGCGGACGAGGTCGCCGCCGCCGGCGATGAGTTCTTCGACCGTATGCCCGTAGACCGCCTCGGTGTTGCCGCCCACCCAGATCGACGATCCGGTCTCGAAGTCGAAGAGGTAGTTGGCGCTGGGGGTGACCGAGTTGACCCGCGCCAGCTGTTCCCGGTTCGCACGCGCGACCCGGTCGAGAGCCTGTGCGTCCGTGAGGTCGTAGAGGCTGACGACGACGCCGGTGACGCCCATGTTCCCGGCGGCGCGGGGCGCGACCTGCAGGCGGAGATGGCGAACCTCTCCGGCGCGGTCGTCCAGGGTGAGCTCGAAAATGGTTTGCTCGCCCTGCAGGGCCTTGGCCATGGGCTCGCGCAGGACATCCATCAGCGGGGGATGGACGACGCTCTCAGCCGCCTCGTCCGCTGCAGGCGCAGGCTTGAGCAGCCATCTCTGGAAGGCCGGGTTGGCGTAGTCGAGGACACCCTCGGCGTTCATCACCAGCGCGCCCCACGGCGCGGCGTCGGTCATCCGATAGAGGCTGGCCCGGTCGATAGGCGCGCGCCCCATCTGCGCCTCGAGCTCTGCGACCCGGGCGGCGAGCCGCGCATTCTCCGCCTTCAAGTCCTCTGACAGATCCACAAGTCCCGGAAAGCAATGTTCCAATTGCCCGCCAGGGTAGCGTGGGTCGCCAGGACTAGCGAGCGATGTTCCTGCGACTTATTCGCTGGGAGCCCGCGCGCGTGAGGAGGACGCTCGTGCGCTGCGGAGCCGCGCCGCCGGGACCCGCCGTCCCGGTGAGCGTGCGGGCCGAGTGCGCCGTATCCGGCTAGCAGGGGTAGCGGCGCTCGATCGTCACGCGACGGCCGATGTAGGGATCGTAGACGCGTTCCCGCGTGATGCAGGTGCGCTCGCGGTAGCGATAGGGCCGATCGTAGGGATCGTAGGCGCCATAGCCGCCGGAGTAGCGATCATAGCGCGGATCGTAGCGGTAGCCGTTGTCATAGTAGTAGCCGCCGCGGTCACGCCGGTTGCCGCCATTCGACAGCGCCGCGCCCAGGGCGAGGCCCGCCACGCCGCCCAGGATGGCGGCGGCGACTTCGTCATCCCCGCCACCGCGATGATGGCGATAATGACGGCGGTCGGCGAAGGCCGGGCCGGCGGTCGCAAGGACGGCGCCCGCCGCGATGACGCCGGCCATGCCCGAGGTGAGGATCTTGCGCATATGTGCCTCCTGATCGGGGGCCAGTTAACGCGCGCGCGCCATGAACCGTGGCTGAACGCCGATGTCAGCCGTCGGCGCCGGAGACTCCCGAAGCCTCCGCAGGGGCGAGGGGCAGGTCGAAGGTCACACGCGTCCCGACGCCCACCGTCGAGTCCAGCTTCAGCGCCCCGCCGTGCTGCCGGACCAGTTCGGCCGAGAGCGACAGGCCCAGGCCCGTGCCGCGGCGGCGGCTCTCGGCGTCCCCGGCCTGGGCGTAGGCGCGGCCCACCCTGGGAAGATCCGCCGGCGAGATGCCGCGTCCCTGGTCGGCCACATGGATCACGAGCCGATCGCCCACGATCTCGCCCGAAACGGTGACGCTGCTGTCGGGGTCCGAGAACTTGATCCCGTTCGAGACCAGGTTGATGAGCACCTGCTTGACCGCACGGGGATCGGCCCAGACGTCAGGCCAGGGTCCCGGGACAGATGCGACGGTGACCCCCGACTCCAGGGCCAGGCCTCGGACCAGACGAAGGGCCTGTTCGACGACCTCGCCGCTGGCGATGCGCGCCGAGACCAGCTCCATACGGCCGGCTTCGAGGCGGGCGGTGTCGAGCAGGTCGGTGACCAGGTCGGCGAGGTGCGAGCCGGCCAGTTCGATCGACTGGGCGTAATCGACGTACTTGGGGCTCCCCAGCGGGCCGTGCGTCTGCCGGGACATCAGGCTTGAGAACCCCACGACCGAAGTGAGCGGCGAGCGCAGCTCATGGGTCATGGTGGCCAGCAGCAGCGAGCGGGCCGCCATGGCGTCCTCGGCGGCCTTGCGGGCCTCGGTGGCCTCCTGGAGCAGGGCGTCGCGGGCGGCCATGACGCTGGCCACGATGATCGGACCCAGGGCGACCAGCATCACGCCCAGACGCAGGGACAGCATCGCGAGCGGCGTCTCCAGCGACAGGCCGAAGGCCTGCGGGTTCGTACCGATCACCAGCAGCGTCCACACGGCGAAGGTGAGGTTCAGAAGCGCCGCGGCGGCGCGGCCATAGGTGAGCGCGCACCACAGCAGGGTGGGGACGGCGAACGCCAGCGCGCCCGGCCCGCCCATCAGCGGCGTGACGGCGAGGCTCAGCAGATACGCCAGCAAGGGCGCCGCCTCCGCCGGGCGCACGCGCGCGATCCGGCGGGACCACTCCGCCGGCTGCAGGCGGCTCGGCGCCGTCAGCATGACCGGCAGTATGATCATGTAGTTGGCGAGCTCGGTGGCGGCCCAGAAGAAGAAGACGCCGGGCGAAGCCGCCCCCCGGAACAGGAAGGGGTGCGCCGTCGCGCCGGCGATCCCGACCGCGATCGACGCCAACGCCACCATCACGATGACCGAGATCACCGAGGTGGGCCGCTTCAACGCGACATCGTCGGCCTGAAGCCGCGAAAGCAACAGGAAGCCCACGATCACGCCAGAGAGGTTGATGCCTGTCAGGGTCAGGGTGCGCACAAGGGCGCTGCCCGTTGCGACATCGGCCACCACGTAGGCGACCAAGGCGGCCAGCCAGCCGGCGGGGGTCGCGAGCCGGGGCCAGCGGACAAAGAGCCCCAGCAGCACGGCATTCGCGGGCCAGAAGGCGCTGAGGAGGCCGACCGGGCGCAGCGCAATACCTAGAAGAGCCGCGGCCAGCACGGCGGCCGCCACGACGAGGGGGCCGGCGACCCGGGCCCGCAAGGGGCCGGGAGCCGATCGATCAGCGACCGAGACAATCTGGCCGGCGCTCATGACCCCACTGCCACCTGGCGGACCTGTTGGGCGGCGAACAAATCAGCGCGGCGCGTGGGGATCAACCCGCCAAGAGGTCACCTGCGACAAACTGTACCTTACGCGCCCTTAGCGGCGCCGCCCGGCGCTCGCGGCGCGGACAGGCTTGAACTCGGACGCGGCGTTCCAGTCGGGCCAGGCTTTGGAGTTGGCAAGGTCGCGTCCCGCCTCGAACGCCAGGTTCACGTCGTCGGCCGCGCCCCGGTAGTCCTGATCGGCGGCCCAGACGTCGCAGGTCTGGTGGTAGCAGCGGGCGGTGTAGTCCTCGACCCACCTGTCGCCGGCGGCCCTGCCGCCCGAGACGAGGTCCGCGCCGCCGCTCATGCCCATGAAGAGCACAGTGGGCACGCCGCGCTTGGCGACCGAGAAGTGGTCGGCGCGGTAGAAGAGGGCGCGCTCCGGCCGCGGGTCGGGGGTGATCGTGCGGCCGTGCCGGGCGGCGACACCGGCCAGATGGGCCTCCAGCTCGTTCTGCCCCGAGCCCACCAGCACCACGTCCTTTGCCGGGCCCGCGGTCTGCAGGACATCGAAGGTGTAGTTGGCGACCATCTTGGCGAGCGAGGCCTCGGCCTGCTGGGCGTAGTACTCGCTGCCCAGGAGGCCGCGCTCCTCGGCGGTCCAGGCGGCGAAGAGAATGGTGCGCTCGGGAGGCGGCCCGGCCTTGAACGCGCGCGCGGTCTCGATCACGCCGGCGACGCCCACGGCGTCGTCGACGGCGCCCGGGCGGATCGTCTTGCCGGTCGGATCGGCGGGATCGACGCCGTAGGCATCCCAGTGGGCGGCGTAGAGGATCGTCTCGTCTGGCCGCTTGGCGCCGGGCAGCGCGGCCAGCACGTTCTGGCTCTTCAACTGCGTGACCGTGTTGCGATAGTCGGCCGAGAACGTGGCGCCCTTGAGCGGAACGGGCGTGAAGGCGGCGGTCCTGGCGCGGGCCTTCTCGGCTTCGAAGTCGAGGCCGGCGTCCTTGAACAATTGGACCGTGAGATCGCGCTGGATCCAGCCCTGCAACAGCAGCTTGTCCTTGGCCGGGTCCTTGCGCACGACGTCGAAACTCTCGCCGTTGGGCGCCACCACGGTGTTCCAGCCGTAGGCTGCGCCGGCCGTCTCGTGGACGATCAGCATGCCGAGGGCGCCCCGACGGGCGGCCTCCTCGTACTTGTAGACCCAGCGCGCGTAGTAGGTCGCCGCCTTGCCGCCGAACTTCCCTGAGACCGGGTCGAGCGAGGTCGCCTCGAAGTCGGGGTCGTTGATGAGGACGATCGCGATCTTGCCCTTGAGATCGACGCCCTTGAAATCGTCCCAGCCGCGTTCCGGCGCGGTGACTCCATAGCCCACGAAGACCATGGGGACGGCGCGGATCGCCACACGGTCGACCGGACGCTGGGTCTCGATGCGCAGATCCTTCTGGGTCGCCAGCGACGTGGATCTGCCGTTGACGGTGAGGGTGTAGGTCCCGCCCGGCTCGGTCTGGAAGCGGCGCAGGGGCACGTCCTGCGTCCAGCCGCCCCTGTCGCCGGCCGGCTTCAGGCCCAGCGCCTGGAACTGACTGACGATGAAGTCGATGGTGCGGGGCTCGCCCGGGCCGCCCGGACCACGTCCGGCATAGGGCTCGGACGCGAGCTCGCGGGTGATGTCGGACAACCGCTGCGCGGAGATCGCCTGCGCCTGCGCAGAGCCTGCGCCAAAGATCAGCAGCGAGAGGACTGGAGCGATAAAGGGACGCGTCATATTTCTCGTATAGTGTGTAACGAGGCTGGCCGCCTGGGGTTTGACGCGGTGGCTGACGTCTAAGGCTTGCAGGGGCTGTCGCCGCGAGGCACATGCACCGGAGAGTTAGGGTGCGACCGATGGGAATCTTCGACGACGCGACGCGCAAACTGACCGGCGACAGTTTCGGCCGGCATGTGAAGCCCGAGGGGCTGGCGGGCCCGTTCGAGATCTACGAGGGCTATGACGAAAACCCGCTGAGCCGCCTGCGGCGCCTCAGCCGCTCGGCCCGTCGCAGCCTGCAGGCGGCGATGGACCGCGAAGCCCTCGCGATGGGCGCGATCGGCCTTGCGGTCGGGGTCGCGATCGGCGCGGCGCTGATGCATCGGCGCAGCCGCCGCTAAGCCGCAAACTTCGGGTCGCTATGTCGGGCGGCCGACGTTCCTCCTGAAAAAAGAGACGCTTGCGGCTTGGCCGTAGGCGCCTAACCGCCAGAGCTGCGTTTAGCCCCCAAGGCGCGCGGCCGATGCTGCGACGCCGCGGCGTCCCTGCCTGGCGGAGAGCAATATGACTGACATCCCGACGAACAGCACAACGCCCACCGGCCGCAGCGCCCAGGCGAAGGACCTCATTGGCCAGGCCGGCCAGACCCTGAAGGCCGAGGCGCAGAGCTTCGCCCACGTGGCGCAGGATCGCGTGCAGGCCGAAGCGCGGCGCGGAACCCAGGCGGCGACGAAGACCCTGGGCGATTTCGCCAACGCGGTCCGACGCGCGGGCGATGACCTGGACCAGAACGACCAGACTCCGGCCTCGCGGCTGGTGCGCCAGGCGGCGGACGGGCTGGAAAGCCTGTCGCGCAACCTTGCCGACAAGGAGCCCGGCGACCTGATGAACGCCGTGCGCGACTTCGGCCGCAAGAACCCGGCGGCCTTTATCGGCGGCGCGGTTCTCGTGGGGCTGGCGATCGGGAGATTTGCCCGGGCCAGCGAGCCCGCCTCGTCCAGCGGCCTGGGCGACGCAGACCTGACGCTGGCCGGCGCCGACATGCTGGACAGATCGCCGACGCCGGCCTTCGGCGGCGGTCTCGCCGCACCACCGGTTGAGGACGCCAGCGGGTTCAAGGCTTCCGACATCGATGCCGACCCGGCGCTTGCCGCCGAGGACGGGACCGCGGGGCTGGGCGAGACCTATCCCACGACGACGCCTCCCGTCGGAGGTCGCTAGGCCATGGACGGCGGCGGACCCTCGCCGAGAGGGGCCGGCGTGGCCGACCTTCTGGGCCAACTGGGCGGCGACATCGCCGGACTGGTGCGCAAGGAGGCCGAGCTCGTCCGGGCCGAGGTTGCGGAAAAGCTGAGCGCGGCGGGCAAGGCGGTCGCCGACATCGCCGCCGGGGCCCTGCTGCTGGTGGCGGCGCTTCTCGTGCTGTTGCAGGCGCTGGTGCTGGCCCTGTCGAAGATCATGGACCCGATCTGGGCGTCGCTGCTGGTCGGCGCCGGCGTGGCGTGCGTCGGCTACGTGCTGGTTCGCGCCGGAATGAAGGCGATCTCGATCAAGGGCCTCGCGCCCGACCGGACCGCCCGGCAACTCAAGAAGGACGCAGACCTCATGAAGGGGAACCCCCAATGACCAAGACACCCGCCGAGCTGGAACGCGAGGTCGAGGACGCGCGCGGCCGCATCGACCGGACGGTCGAGGCCCTGAAAGACAAGATGCAACCCAAAGAACTGTTCGATGAGGCGACGAAGATCATGGGCGGAACCAGCAACAAGGTGCTGACGACGGCGGTGGAGCAGCTGCGCGAGAACCCGATCCCGATCGCGCTGATCGGCCTGGGCGTGGCGTGGCTGGCCATCGGCCAGACCCGACGCTCGAGCGGGGGCACGGGGTATCCCGCCGGCTACTATCCGGTCCACGAGGGCTACGACGACGACGAGTCGATCCGGGCCCGCGTGAAGGCCAAGGCCGAGCAGGCCAAGGCGCGCCTCTCGGAAACCGCCGAGCAGGCCAAGCAGCGGCTGTCCAGCGTCCAGAGTCATGCGGGCGACAGCCTCTCGGCGGTTCGCGACAAGGCGTCCGAGTATGCTCACGTCGCCCAGGACAAGGCCGGCGAGTACGGTCGCCTGGCGAAGCGGCGGTTCGACGACACCCTGGACCACGAGCCGCTGGTGATCGGCGCCATCGGACTTGCGGTCGGCGCGGCGATCGGCGCGGCTCTGCCGGCGAGCCCCGTCGAGCGGCGCTACTTCGGTCCCGCCCGGACCAAGGCGGCCGACGCGGCGAAGGCCTCGCTCGATCAGGTCAAGGACGTGGCCCAGCGCGCCTATGAGCAGGTGAAGGACGAACTGCATCGCCAGACCGGCCCGGAAGGCGAGGGCGCCACCCTGGCCGAAAAGGCCCAGGCGATCGCCGAAGCCGGCGCCCGAACGGTCAAGGAAGACCTGGAAGGGCGCGCGCACTAGCGCGACCCGGGCCTCTGCCTCCCGAGCCTAGGGAGGCGGAGGTCTCGGCGCCGCCCCCGCGCGGCCGCTAGAACCAGGCGCGCAGGCCGACCACGAGGCGGGTGTCGCTGCGGGACTCGCCGGCGAGCCGGGCGAGGTCGGCGGTGTCGCCGAGTTTGCGCTCCCAGTTCACGCCGACATAAGGCGCGAACTCCGGGGTGAAGGCGTAGCGGAGACGCAGACCCAGCTCTAGGTCGGTGACGCCAGAGCCCACGCCGATGGCCCTGTCGCGGCTGGCGGCGATATTGAGTTCGCCGCGGGGCTCGAGGATCAGTTGCTGGGTGAGGCGCAGGTCGTACGAGCCTTCCAGACGAGCCGAGATGTCGCCCTTGTCGGAGAGAAAGGCCTGGGCGCCGACTTCGAACCAGTAGGGGGCGAGGCCCTCGACGCCGAGGGTCGCATAGGTGCGGCGGGGACGGGGCTGGAAGTCCTGACGCACGCCGGCCTGCAGGTTGAAATAGGGCCCGATGGCGCGCGCATACAGCGCCTGGACCTCGGCGGCCTCCAGGTCATCCCCGGCGCCGTCGCCCTCGGTCTTCAGAACGACGCGGTGGATATCGCCGCCGTAGGAGGCGCTGGCTTCCCAGCCGAAGCCCGTGCCGTGCCCGGTCGGGCGGACCTCGGCCGTCTCGACCATCACCGTCGTCCACCGCATGACGCCATGTTCCCGGCGCAAGGTCTCCCGCGCGGCGGCCATGACCTGCGGCGGGAAGAAGCGGTCGGCGGCGTGGTCGGCCGGGATGGGCGGCGCCGGTGCTTTGCCCACGACGCCTCGGGGAGCCGACATGTTGTGGCCGGCGTGCGGGTCGGCGCTCTTCGCTTCCGGCATCGTGTGGCCGGCATGAGGATCGGCCGCGGCGGGCGACGCAGGCATCATATGACCTGCATGCGGGTCCGCCGGGGCCGCTGGGCTCGTCTTCGGCATCCTGTGCCCCGCGTGCGGATCTGCAGGCTGCCCCGCGGGCGCGGGCATGCGGTGGCCGGCGTGCGGGTCGGCGCTCTTCGCCTCCGGCATCCTGTGTCCCGCGTGCGGATCGGCAGGCTGCCCCCCGGGCGCGGGCATGGTGTGGCCAGCGTGCGGGTCGGCGCCCTTCGCCTCCGGCATCTTGTGACCCGCATGGGGATCGGATGTGGCGGGCGGCGCGGTCGCCTCAGGCGTCCTGTGGCCCGCGTGGGGATCCGCGGGCTGGGCTAAAGCCGGCGTCGCGAGCGCGGCGGCGGCCAGGATCGCAAGGCGCATCACGCGGCCTCTCCGTCCAGAGGGCGCACCGTCACGACCTTGAACATGCCGGCGTGCATGTGCAGCAGCATGTGGCAGTGGAAGGCCCAGTCGCCGGGCGCGTCGGCGGTGAGGTCGAAGGAGGCCTTGCCGCCCGGCATGACGTTGATCGTGTGCTTGCGCGGCTGGTGGCCGGGATTGCCGTTCACCAGATCCATGAAGTGCCCGTGCAGGTGGATCGGGTGGTTCATCATGGAGTCGTTGACCAGGGTCACGCGGACCCGCTCGTCGCGGCGGAACGGTATGGGTTTGGTGATCTCGCTGAACTTCTCGCCGTCGAAGGCCCACATGAACCGCTCCATGTTGCCGGTCAGATGGATCTCCATCGACCGCGACGGCGGGCGCGTGTCGGGGTTCGGCTGCAGCGCTACGAGGTTCGCGTAGGTCAGGATGCGGCCCGGCTCGGTCTCCAGGCCGGTCGGACGGTCGGCGACCCGATCGACCGGCATCGGTGAGATCATCTGCACGCCGGGGCCCTGGCGCACCTGCGGCGCGTTCTTCGGGTCCAGCATCGACATCGTGTGCCCGCCGCCGCCGTGGTCCATGCCCGCGTGACCGGCCATGTCCATGCCCATGTCCTTCATCGTGAGGATCGGGCGGGCGCGCAGGGGCGGCGCGTCGGCGATCAGGCCGGGGCGCGGCGACAGCGTGGCGCGGACCAGGCCCGAGCGGTCGGCCGCCTCGGCCACAAGGGCGTAGGGCCGATCCTGCGTGGGCGTGACAACGACGTCGTAGGTCTCGGCGTTGGCGATCTGCAGTTCATCGACCTCGACAGGGCGCACATCCTGGCCGTCGGCCTGCACCACGGTCATGGCGAGGCCCGGGATGCGGACGTTGAAGAGGGTCATGGCCGCCGCGTTGACCAGCCGGATGCGCACCCGCTCGCCCGGCGTGAAGAGGCCGGTCCAGTTGTCCTGGAGGCCGTGGCCATTGGCCAGGTAGTGGTAGGTCGAGGCCGTCACGTCGAGGATGTCGGTGGCGTCCATTCGCATGGCCGCCCATTCGACCCGGTCTTTCAACGACTGGTCCTTGCCCGCCAGCAGCCCCGCCACCGTCTGCTTCTGGCGGTTGAAGTGGCCCCCCTCCTGCTTGAGCTTCTTCATCAGCACATGGGGGTGGGTGAAGCTGTAGTCTGACAGCACGACCACATGCTCGCGGTCGTAGGCCACGGGGTCGGCGCCCTTGGGGTCGATCACCAGCGGCGCATAGTGGCCCTCCAGCTCCTGGAGGCCCGAGTGGCTGTGGTACCAGTAGGTCCCGGCCTGAACGATGGGGAATTCGTAGACGAAGGTCTGACCAGGCTTGATGCCGGGGAAGCTGACGCCAGGAACGCCGTCCATTTGGAAGGGCAGGATCAGGCCATGCCAGTGGATCGAGGTGTCCTCGGAAAGCCGGTTGGTGACGGCGATGCGGACGTTCTGGCCTTCCTTCAGCCGGATCAGAGGACCGGGGACCGTGCCGTTGATCGCGATGCCGTGGCCGGCGCGGCCGTTGATGCGCAGCGGCGCATGGTCGATCGTCAGCGCGATCTCTTCGCCCGACAGCGTCTGGCGGGGCGTGATCCCGGGCGTCTGGCTGTGCGCCCAGTGGGGCAGCGCGCCGGCGGCGCTCAGCGCGGCGGCGCCGGTGAGGATCTGTCGTCGATCGGGAAAAGCGGTGGCGCGGGGGCGCATGCTGTCGGGACCTAGGCTCTACTGGTGGCGGGAATCGGGCGCCGCTGCGCCCGCTCGGGAGAGTTCGTGATGCTCAGGCTGTCGACCCAGATCCATAAGTGGCTGGCCCTTGTGGTCGGCCTGCAGGTCCTGGGCTGGGTGCTGGGCGGCGTGGTGATGACCGCCATCCCGATCGAGAGGGTGCGCAGCGAGCATCACCTCGCCAAGTTCCAGCCGGACTCGCTGCCGACCGAGGGACTGGTGGACTATCGCCAGGCCGCCGCCGCCGTTGGCGTCACGCCGGTCGAGGCGACGCTGAAGTCCAGCCTGCGCGGACCGCTCTGGGTTCTGAAGGACGCCCAAGGCGGGAGCCACGTGGTCGACGCGGCGACGGGCCGGCACGTCGCGCCCCTGCCGGCGAAAGAGGCGCGCTTCCTCGCCGGCGCGCAGTACGAGGGCAAGGGGCAGCCGGGCGTTCCTCAGTGGTTCGCCACCGCGCCGCAGGAGGCGGGCAAGCCCGGGCCGTTGTGGGCGGTCGACTTCCACGACGCCGAGAACACACGGTTCTACCTGTCGCCCGAGACGGGCGAGGTGGTCAGCCGACGCTCGGATGTCTGGCGGCTCTACGACGCCTTCTGGCGCATCCACATCCTGGACTTCAGGGACGGCGAGAACTTCAACCACCCGTTGATCATCGCGGCGGCCGTGCTGACCTTGCCGGTCGTCATCACGGGCCTGATCCTGCTGTGGATCCGCCTGGCGCGCGACCTGAGGGGCGTGCTGGCGCGGCGTCGCAACGCTTAGGATCACCGCGCGGTCCGTTCCAGGAGCTGGATGAGTTCGGACGCCTTCTGGCGCTGCTGATCCCTGTCGCCGGAGACGATGGCGCCCTCGATGCAGTGACCCAGGTGGTCGCGCAGCATCTCGGTCTCGACCTTGGCCAGGGCGGCGCGCACGGCCTGCAGCTGGGTCAGCACGTCGATGCAGTAGCGGTCTTCCTCGACCATGCGGGCGATGCCGCGCACCTGACCCTCGATGCGGTTCAGGCGGTTGAGCAGGCGCGGCTTGTTCTCACGTTCCATGGGCGGCTCCATCGACAAGCCCTCTATATACCCCTGCCGGGTAATTGCAATATGCCCTAGGGGGGTATATGTGAAGGGTCCTGGAGGCAGCTATGACCGACCCGAAGACCTGTGGGCATGCACATCACGACGCCCACCACGATCACGCCCATCATGCGGCGGCCGTTACGCCGGACACGACGCTCGATCCCGTCTGCGGAATGACCGTCGATCCGCAGAAGACGGCGCACCACGCCGAGCACGCCGGCCGCGACTTCCACTTCTGCTCTGCCGGATGCCGGACGAAGTTCACCGCCGACCCGCTGCGCTATCTGGAAAAGGACCGTGGGCCGCCGGCGGCCGCGCCGGCGGGCGCGATCTACACCTGCCCGATGCACCCCGAGGTTCAGCAGGTCGGCCCCGGCAGCTGTCCGATCTGCGGCATGGCGCTGGAGCCGGAACTCTTCACCGCCGACGCGGGCCCCAACCCCGAACTGGCCGACATGAGCCGCCGCTTCTGGATCGGCCTGGTTCTGGCGGCGCCGGTGTTCCTGCTGGAGATGGGCGGACACCTCTTCGACCTTCACCGCCTCGTTCCGGCCCAGGCGTCGAACTGGATCCAGTTCGCGCTGGCGACGCCGGTCGTGCTCTGGGCGGGCTGGCCGTTCTTCGCGCGAGGCTGGGCGTCGCTGCAGACGCGCAACCTCAACATGTTCACGCTGATCGCCATGGGCGTGGGCGTGGCCTGGTCCTACAGCGTGGTCGCCACCCTGGCGCCGCAGATTTTCCCGCACGCCTTCCAGAGGCATGACGGCAGCGTTCCGATCTACTTCGAGGCCGCGGCGGTGATCACGGTGCTGGTCCTGCTGGGGCAGGTGCTGGAACTGCGCGCCCGCGAGCAGACCTCAGGCGCGATCCGCGCCCTCATGGACCTTGCGCCCAAGACAGCGCGGCGGGTCCGCGACGATGGGTCGGACGAGGAGGTGGCTCTGGACCTGGTCGCCGTGGGCGATCGCCTGCGCGTGCGGCCCGGCGAGAAGGTCCCGGTGGACGGCGAGGTCCTGGAGGGCCGCGTCTCCATCGACGAATCCATGGTCACGGGCGAGTCCATGCCGGTGACCAAGGAGCCCGGCGCCAAGGTTATCGGCGGCGCGATCAACAAGACCGGCTCCTTTGTCATGCGCGCCGAGAAGGTGGGGGCCGAGACGCTGCTGTCGCAGATCGTCCAGATGGTGGCCCAGGCGCAGCGCAGCCGCGCGCCGATCCAGCGCATGGCCGACCGGGTCTCGGGGTGGTTCGTGCCGGCGGTGATCGCCGTGGCGCTCCTGGCCTTCACCGGCTGGGCGCTCTGGGGGCCGGAGCCTCGCTTCGGCTTCGGGCTGCTGGCCGCCGTCTCGGTGCTGATCATCGCCTGTCCCTGCGCCCTGGGTCTGGCGACGCCGATCTCGATCATGGTGGGTGTGGGCCGTGGCGCCCAGGCGGGCGTGCTGATCAAGAACGCCGAGGCGCTGGAGCGGTTCGAGACCATCGACACCCTGGTGATCGACAAGACCGGGACGCTGACCGAGGGGCGACCGGCGGTGACCGCGATCCTGCCGGTCGCCGGCCTGGACGAGTCCGAAGCCCTGCGACTGGCCGCCAGCCTCGAGCGGAGCAGTGAGCACCCGCTGGCGGACGCCATCCTGCGGGCGGCGAAGGATCGCGGCCTCACCCTCTCCGAGCCGGAGGCGTTCGACTCGCCCGTGGGCAAGGGCGTCGAGGGCCGGGTGGACGGCCGGATGCTGCTGCTGGGTTCGGCGCGGTTCCTTGAGGAGCGCGGCATCGACACGTCGGCGCTGACCGACGACGCCGATGTCCTGCGCTCGGACGGCGTCACGGCGATCTTCATGGGCGTGGACGGGCGCGCCGCCGCGACCTTCGCGATCGCCGATCCGATCAAGGCCACCACCCAGGAGGCGATCCGCGCCCTGAAGGCCGAAGGCGTGCGCCTGGTGATGATGACCGGCGACAACCGGACCACGGCGATGGCCGTCGCGCGGCGCCTGGGTATCGATGAAGTCGAGGCCGACGTGCTGCCGCAGGACAAGGCCGCCGTGGTCGCACGGTTGCGCGCCGAGGGCCGCCGCGTGGCGATGGCGGGCGATGGCGTGAACGATGCGCCGGCGCTGGCGGCGGCCGACGTCGGGATCGCCATGGGCGCCGGCGCCGACGTGGCGATTGAGAGCGCTGGCGTCACGCTGCTGCACGGCGATCTGCAGGGGCTGGTGAAGGCGCGGCGGCTGTCGCGCGCGGTGATGCGCAACATCCGCCAGAACCTGGTCTTCGCCTTCGCCTACAACGCCGCCGGCGTGCCCATCGCGGCGGGCCTGCTGTATCCGGTGACCGGATGGCTGCTCTCGCCGGCCATCGCTGCGGCGGCCATGGCGCTGTCCAGCGTCAGCGTGGTGGGCAACGCGTTGCGGCTGAGGACGGTCAGAATCTGAACCGCTCAGGCGGGCGACCTACTCGCCTTCTTCGCGGACCGCGCCGCGGTTGCCCGCCTGCTCACGGCCCTGCCTCTCTTCCTCGCGTGCGCCGGCCAGGATGCCCGGCAGGGCATAGTTGCCTTCGTGGCAGGCGTACTCATAGACCGGGCCCTTGGCCGCGTTCAGCGCGATCTCGCCCTTCACCTTTTGCGTGAATGTTTCGGGATCATCTAATTCGAACTGATAGAGAATCTGGTTGGCGGCGACCCGAGTGAAGCGCTCGGTCACCTTCAGGTTCTCGGTGGCGCCGCGGAAGGCCTGGTCGGGCCGGAAGTTGGTGGTCTCGACGACCAGCGTGTCGCCGTCCCACCGGCCGATGCTGTCGCCCATCCAGGGACGCACATGCGCAGGCTGATGCTTACCGCCGATCCGGACGACGCGGGTGTCGTGGACCATCTCGATGACGATGGCCACCTCGTCGCGGGTCTGCGCGATCTGGTAGTGATTGTTGTAGAGCACCGGCAGCATCGGCGGGCCCGAGGTGGAGCCGAAGCCGACCAGGCAGCGCTCGCCGAGGGGCCGGCGTTCCGGTCCGTCAAAGTTGCCGACCCGCGCGTCGCCCTGCCGACGCTGGGCGCGGGCCATGGCTTCCTTGGTGAACGGGATTCGGCCATCGGCGGGCTCGACGATGATCGACGAGCGGCCCTTGCCGTCCAGCCGCATCACCTTGGTGCCGGGGTCGATCCAGAAGGCGTTGTAGCCGCAGGCCGGGCCCGTCGCGCCGCTGCCGCACTCGGGCAGATCGTCGACCTTCGTCTCCGCCGCGGTGGGCTGGGCCAGGCGCGCATTGCGCTGGGCCGTCGCGCCCTCGGCGCGCGCCGTTTCCTCATCGGTCAGCAACAGCCGGTTCCCCAGGCGCGGATCGCGTTCCAGCCGGGTGATGGTGGCGTTGGTCCAGACGCCCGACAGGTCGGGCTGGCCATAGCTGTTGCGGGGCGCCTTGTAGCCCTGGGCGGCGGCGGCGCCCGCGGCGAGCGCCAGGACCGAGGCGAGCGTGAGGAGCGTGGTGCGCATCAGTTACTCCCTTCATCGGCGGTCGCCGGCGCGGCGGACTTGGCGGTCTTTTCGGCCTCGCGGGCGCCGGCCAGGATGCCTTCCATGGCGTAGTTCCCCTCGTGGCACGCGTACTCGTAGACCGGCCCTTTGGTGGCGTTGAACGCCACTTCGCCCGAGATCGGCGCGGTATAGGCGCCAGGGTCGTCGACGGTGAATTTGTAGCGGATCTTGTTGGGGCCGATCCGCGTGAGCCACTCGGTGACCTTGACCTTGTCGCTGGAGCCGCCGCGCAGGCCCTGCTCGGGACGCAGGTTGATGGTCTCGATGACCAGGGTCTCGCCGTCCCACCGGCCGATGCTGTCGCCCATCCAGGTCTTGAGGTTGGACGGGTGATGCTGGGCGTTCAGGCGCACGATGCGGGTGTCGTGCACCATCTCGACCTGGAACAGGACCGCGTCCTTGGTCTGCACGATCTCATAGACGTTGTTGTAGTAGCCGTTGGGCAGCATCGGCGGGCCGGCCGATGAGCCGAATGACAGGATGCACCGCTCGCCCAGGCCGCGCGCCTCGGGGCCGTCGGCGCCGCCGAACGTGCGACCGCGGCGGCGCTCCATGGCCTCCCGGGTGAGCGGTGGGAATTGGCCGTTGGCGGGCGAGATCAGGATGGACGTGCGCTTCTCGCCGTTGAATTCGATCAGATTGGCTTCGCTGTCCTTCCAACCCTGGTTGTAGCCACAGTTGAGCCCGGAGATCCCGTCGGGGCCGCAGTCGGCGTTCTTGAGGTCGGTGACCTTGGCGTCGGGCGGGGTCGGCGCGTCGGCGCGGGCGACCTTCTCGGCGTTGGCGTTCTCGATCGCCGCGGCCTCTGCCGGCGTCAGCACCAGCCGATCGCCGAACGCGGCGGGGCGGGTCAGCGGCGTGATCGTGGCGTTGCTCCAGACGCCCTGCAGGTCGGGCTGGCCGTGGGCGGTGCGCGGCGTCTTGTAGTCCGCGGCCGCCGCCGGCCCGGACAGGGCGGCAAGCGCCACGGCGAGCAGCCCTGGACGCACCATCGCTAAGCCTCCCAGCAAACCGGTTCTTCTAGACCGCTGAGGGGCAGGATAGGCCGACTTGGCGAAAGGGGAAGGGCCTTCAGGCCGGGTCGCGGCCACCCCGGAGCGCCTGCGACGCCCGCCAGCCCAGCCACGCGGCCGGCAGCATCCAGAGCCCCGCCGAGACCAACGGCGCCCAGGGGCCGACGCTCGAGAACAGGACCCCGCCCACGATCGGGCCAGCGACCCGGGCCAGCGACCCGGAAGCGCTGGCCGCTCCGAGCACGGCGCCCTGCCGGTCGGGATGGGTGGCGCGCGATACGATCGACGTGGCGGCCGGCTGCCAGAGGGCGTTTCCGACGACGCCGACGCACAGCAGGACCGAGGCGACCAGGGCGGTGGGCGAGATCGCCATGGCCGCGTAGCAGGCCGAGGCCAACAACGCGCCGATGACAATGGTGGCTCCGGCCCCCAGTCGCCGTACCGAGTAGCCCGCGATCGCGCCCTGGCTGGCGGCCGCCGCGACCCCGGTGAAGGCCATCAGCAGGCCCACCTCCTTGGGACCCCAGCTGAAGCGGGCGTCCAGCCATAGGCCCAGGTTCGACCAGAGCGACGAGGACGCGAAGAACGCGAAGAAGATGACGCCGAACGCGCGGGCGGATACGGGATTGCGCAGGCCTTCCCCGACGGCGGCGAAAGGATGGCTCCGCGGAGGCGGCGCGCCGTCGAGGCGGCGGCTTTCCTTCACGAAGGCCAGGATGCCGACGATCGCCAGCAGGCAGAGGCCCGAGGCCACCAGCAGCGGCGGCCGGAAGCCGGCGGCGCCCAGTTCCGGACGGGCCAGCAGGCCGCCCAGCGCCGGTCCCACCACGAAGCCCACGCCGAAGGCCGAGCCGATCAGACCCAGTCGCCCCGCCAGCTTCTGGGGCGGCGAGACGTCGACGATGTAGCCCTGGATGGCCGACATGTTGCCGGCGAAGAACCCGGCGGCGCCGCGCGCCAGGACGGCGATCCAGATCCCGGGGGCGTAGGCCAGCGCCAGGTAGCCCACGGCCGAGCCCGCGATGGTGATCAGCAGCACCGGGCGGCGGCCGATGCGGTCCGACATCCGGCCCCAGAACAACTCGCCCAGGAACTGCCCGGCCGAATAGGTCGCGAACAGCAGAGACACCTGCCAGGGCGGGGCGTTGAAGGCAGTGGCGAAGAACGGCAGCAGCGGGATCACCACGCCGAAGCCGATCAGACTCAGGAAGACAAGCAGCAGCAGCACCGGGACGGCGCCCGGCGCCGAACGCGGGTCGTAGGGCTCTGGCTGTGCGATGGTCACCGACCAGGGCTTATCAGCCCGGACACGATCGTCAAAAGAAACGGGCCGCGCCTCAGAGAGACGCGGCCCAAGTCGGCGGGAAGAACTCTACTTCCTGGCGGGCGCCGGCGGCGCGGCTTGCAGCTTCCTCACCTGGTCGAGATGGCCCTGGATCCTGGGGACGGCCTTGGCCGCGGCGGCCTTCAGGCCGGCGTCCTCACCGTCGTCGGCGTAGCCCTGCATGAGGGTGAGAGCCTCGGAGTGGGCGGCGTCCTGCTGGCTCAGATAGACCTGATCGAACTCCGCGGGGTTGGCGGCGTTGAGGTTGTCGATCAGCCCCTTGCGGCGCTCGTCGAGGCCGGTGGGGAGCGTCTTGCCCGCCGCCGCGACCAGGGACTTCATCTCATTCGACAGCGCGGTGTGGTCGGCGACCATCATCTTGCCGAAGGCCTTCACGGCGGCGGACTGGCCCTTCTTCTGGGCGATCTCGCCGGCCTGGATCTCGTACATGTCGCTGATCGCGGCGTTTGTGACGAAGGCGTCGGTGGAGACCTGGCCCACCGTGGCGGCCGACGTCGCGCCGACCGCCGCGCTGGTCGCGTCCTGGGCAGTGTTGACGGCGTCGTTGGTCGTGCCCGGGTCGGCCGGATTGGCGGCCTGGTCGGTCTTCTGGCAAGCGGCCAGGGTCAGCGCGGCGGTTGCCGCCGCTGCAAGAATGAAGGCGCGTTTCATGGATGCTCTCCCGTTGGGATTTGTGGGGAGCCGAACGGGTCGCCGCCGGGGTTGTTCCCGGGGCTAGCGGACGATCATCAACGCGGGCGGGACGAGGTGCAGCCGATCGCCTGCCAGATCGAGCGCCATCCGGTAGCGCGAGAACAGGCCGGTCCCCAGGAGACCGGACGGCGCCGGCGCATTGGCGGCCGGGCGATACACCTGGATCTCCACGTCCCGGAGCGTCAGGTTGCCGATCGTGACGGCGCGCGCCGTGACGCGCCGGTCCAGACTGAGGCCGCCCAGACTGACCGAATGGGCCTGGCTGACAATGCGGCCCGGCGCGAGCAGCCCTGCGTCGCGGGCGGCGTTCTCCGACAGGGCCAGGACGCCGGCCGAGCCGGTGTCGACCAGAACCTCGATCGGCTCGGCGGCCTCGACCTGGACCCGGACCATCGGCCCCCGGCCTCCTTCGGCCAGCACGATGGTGCGGGCGTCCGGCGGGGGCGTGTAGGCGCCGGGGGTCAGAAAGCGCACGCGGCGCATCGGGAAGTCCGCCTCGATCACCACGCGCCGCAGCAGGTCGCGACCGATCAGCATCTGGAACTCACGGCCTGTGGCCTGGGCCAGCGGAGCCAGGTCGAGGGCCGCGGCGCGCAGGTCGGCGACGGCCAGCCCGGGGAGCGCTAGGTCGAGCCGGACGGTATGGGTGAGCATGGGCCCGCCGCTCACGCCGAACGCGACCAGGGGAGCGGCGACGTTGCGTTGCAGCTGAAGTCGTTCGGCCAGCGCCCGGTCGACGGCGCTGAACTGTGCGCCGGAATCGATGACCGCATGGATCGGAGTCCCGTTCACGGCGACCGCGATCTCCATCATCCCGCCGTGCGGAATGGGCTGCCAGGGCGTGTCGCGGCCGTTCCGGAAGCGGGGCGTCAGCGGCGGCCAGGGCAGGCGGTCGCGCACGAGGAACAGGCCGCCTGCCGCGGCGGCCACGCCGATCAGCAGCGACCGGCGCCCGATCACTGGGTCTGCAGCTCGTCGGCGCCGATGGCGAAATGGCCGTCCAGCCAGGCCACGATCTCGCGGGCGGCGGGATGGTCGAACGCCGAGAAGCGGGCGCGCAGGCGTTGGTGCTGCTCGGGCGTGATCCCGCCCAGGCCGGCGTCCTCGAGCAGGAGCAGGGTGCGCTCGACGCCGTCCGCCAGCGCGGGGCCCAGCACATCGTGCGCGGCGCGGCGGAACGCGGCCAGGTACTGATAGTCCGCGCCGTCCCGATAGCTCTCGACCAACGTCAACGCCGGGATGCGCGAGAGCACCGCCTGGGACGCGGTGTTGATCCCGTGCGCGGAAATTTCTGCGCCGATGGCCGCCGGGCGGCCCGTGAAGGCGCGCAGATGCAGATGCGGGCTCATGCGCGGTCCGTCGTTGACCGGATAGTTGTCCCAGAGGAACGGCTTGCGCCGCATCTGCTCGGCCACGCGTGCCAGGTGTCCGGGCGAGAATTCACGCGCGCAGACTTCCTCGCCGGTCCACATCAGGTGGACGGCGGGATCGAGCCCTCGACCCAGGTCCTCCAGATAGTTGGCAGGCCGCTGGCCAAAGACGCGGTCGAGCACCGGATCGTCGGTGTAGTAGCTGGGACAGGCGATGACGCGGGAGGCCGTGGTGCGTTCCGCGATCCAGTGGATGATCTCGACCTGCCGCGCGGCGAGCTCGGGCAGGTCGCCCTTCATGTCGTCGAACAAGACGCCCAGGTCGGCCAGCCCCAGGCTGTCCAGCTGGGCCAGCTTGGCGGAGAGGTCGGCCTTGGCGGCGTCGTCGAAGTTGAGGAACAGCTCGTAGGGGCTCAGGCCCACGCCGAACCGGACGCCCGCGTCGCGACAGACCTGGGCGAAAGCGGCCAGCTCTTCCAGGGTCGCGTCCGGATAGGGCTCGCGCCAGCGGCGGCGAAGATGGCCATCGATCTTTGGGGCGTAGAGGTAGAAGCCGTATCCGGCCGGCGCCAGGGCGCGCACCATGTCGGCGCGCTCTTCCCACGTGTAGGGCCGTCCGAAAAAGCCCTCGATGATGCCGAGCTCAGGTGTCATGCGTCCTGAATAGCGGTTTCTATGGCCTTCGCCACCGCCCGGCGGCTGCAGCGGGCGGCCGTCCTGGCTATTGAGGTGACGCTGTAAATTTGTAAGGTCGCGGGCCTTAAGCGGGAGGAACCCTGATGAACCCCAACGCCGAGTTCGACCTGATCGTCTATGGCGCCACCGGCTATACCGGCCGCCTCGTGGCCGAGCACCTGGCGCAGCGCTATGGCGTGGGCGGAGAGGTGAAGTGGGCCATGGCGGGCCGCTCGCAGGCCAAGCTGGAAGCGGTGCGCGACGAGATCGGGGCGCCCAAGGACACGCCGCTCGTCGTGGCCGACGCCGACGATCCGGCGCAGCTGGACGCGATGGTGAAGCGCGCCAAGGCGATCATCACGACGGTCGGGCCCTATCAGCTGTACGGCGACGCGCTGGTGGCCGCCTGCGCCAAGGCCGGGACCGACTACCTCGACCTGTCGGGCGAGCCCAACTGGATGCGCAAGATGATCGACGCGCACCACGAGACGGCGAAGGCCTCGGGCGCCCGGATCCTGCATTCCTGCGGCTTCGATTCGATTCCGTTCGAGGCGGGCGTGTGGTTCTGCCAGGAGACGGCGAAGGCCAAGCTGGGCGGCGTGGTCCCGCGCGTGAAGGGACGGGTGCGAGACATGCGCGGCGGCCTCTCGGGCGGCACCGCGGCCAGCGGCGCGGCGACGATGGCGGCGATTCAGAAGGACCCTTCGCTGCTGGCGATCATGATGAGCCCGTTCGGCCTGACCCCGGGCTTCGAGGGCCCCGCCCAGCCGGCCGGCCAGACTGCGGAAGAGGACCCGGACGTGGGCCCGGTCGCGCCGTTCATGATGGCGGTGATCAACACCAAGAACGTTCACCGCTCGAACTTCCTGATGGGCCATCCCTATGGCGCGGACTTCGTCTACGACGAGATGGTGATGGGGGCGCCCGGCGCGGGCGGGCCGGGGTTCACCGACCTGGGCAGCATCCCCGGCGGCCCGCCGAAGCCCGGCGAGGGTCCGACCAAGGAAGAGCGCGAGGCGGGCTTCTACGACATCCTGTTCGTGGGGATCGCCAAGGACGGTCGGCAGGTGCGCGTGGCGGTAAAGGGCGACAAGGACCCGGGCTATGGCTCGACGTCCAAGATGCTGGCCGAGACGGCGATCGCGCTGGTCCGCGCGCCGGACGTGCAGGGCGGGGTTCTGACGCCCGCGGCCGCGCTGCAGGGGCGCCTGGTGGACCGGCTGCAGGCGAACGCCGGCCTGACGTTCGTAGTCGAGTAAGCCGGAGGGGCCCGGGGCGTTGGAGGCGCGCCCGGGACCTTTCGAACTCAGGACGCCTTGCGGGCCTCGGCGAGCTTGCGGAGGTTTTCCTCGTGGTCCGAACGGCTGAGCTTGTAGGTGCCCATGACGGCGATCATCGCCAGCCAGATCGACAGGATGGTGGGCACGTACAGCGCGCCGAACCGCCACAGCGTCTCGTCCGACACCTGATCGGGTGAGGCGCCGGTCGGGAATCCGGACAGGGTCAGCACGAAGCCGGCGGCGATCACGCCCACCCCCTGGACCGTCTTGCGGATGAAGGTGGAGGCCGCAAAGAACAGGCCCTCGGATCGGCGGCCCGTCCGAAGTTCGGCCTGCTCGACCAGATCGGCCAGCATCGACGACGACAGGATCTGGAAACAGATGATCAGCCCGGTGTCGATCATGGTGGTCAGGACCACGACCGGGAAGTTGAAGGCCGGGTCGTCAGGCAGGACTCCGAACAACCTGAGGGTCACAGGCAGCGGGGCGCCGAGGAACGCCACGAGCCCGATGATGATGGCGCCCCGCTTCTTGCCCAGGGTGCGGGTGATGTACGGCGCCATGAGAGAGCCGATGATCGCCGAGCCGAAGACGCTGAACGTGATCCAGCCGATCTGCTGGGGATCGAACCGCCAGAAGTAGATGCTGAAGTAGAAGGCCAATGCGGCCGACAGCCCGGTCGCCACCGCGCCCAGCAGGGCGGCGAAGAACAGCGAGAGGAACGAGCGGTTCACGAGGGTCTCGATGATTTCGCGGAAGATGGCGCCCAGCGTCATGCTGCGCTTGGGCGGCGGCGGCTTCAGGTGGCGGATCCGGGCGTGCGTGCCGCCGGCCGACACAATGATCGCCAGGAAGATCAGCACCGAGGAGATGATGCCGTAGAGCTCGTAGGCCTCGCGGTTGAACCGCCCATCGGGGATGGCCGCCGTCACGAACATCGGGAACAGCGCCATGAACATGAGCACCGACATGATGTTGCCGCCCGTCCACCCGAAGTAGAACCGGAAGCTGAGCAGCGAGCTTCGCTGGTCGTAGTCGTCGGTCAATTCCGGCGCGAGGGCCGAACTGGGTGTTTCGTAGAAGGTTATGAAGGTGCGGATCAGCACCGCCATGACCAGCAGGTAGACGAAGAGCGCTTCGTCCGACCAACCCTGCGGCGGGTTCCACATCAGGAAATAGGTCGCCGCCACCGGGATGGCCGAAGCGTACATGAACGGGTGGCGCCGGCCGAACCGCGAGTGGAAGTTGTCGGACCAGTAGCCCACGATCGGATCGCTGATCGCATCGAGGACCAGAGCGGTGGTGATGGCCAAGCCCACGAGGCGCGCGTCGACCCCGATCACCTGGCTGTAGAACAGCAGCAGGAAGTAGTTGAAGCCGTTGTCTTTCACGCCATAGGCGACGGAACCGAAACCGTACGCCAGCTTGGTCCAGAGCGACGGCGCACCCACGGGCGCAACCTGGCCTTCCACGGTGCTCGTCATGCGTCCTGCCCTGCGGTTCCCGGTGCTTGCGACCGTTGGGGCCATAGTTTCGGCGAGGCGCGTTTTTGTAAACCGGTCGTTCAAATCGTCGGTGTCACCGCCTTGAGGCAGGGCTGACCGAAGGCTTCGTCACATCAGCCCCAGCGCCTTGAAGCTGGCGACGCCGTCGCGGCCCACCACCAGGTGGTCGTGGATGGCGATGCGCATCGGGCGGGCGGCGTTCACGATCTCGCGGGTCATGTCGACGTCGGCGCCGGACGGGGTCGGGTCGCCCGAGGGATGGTTGTGAACCAGGATCAGCGCGCTGGCGGACAGTTCGAGGGCGCGGCGCACCACTTCGCGCGGGTAGACCGGGGCATGGTCGACGGTGCCGCGGTTCATGATCTCGTCGGCGATCAACTGGTTCTTCTTGTCGAGGAAGATCACCCGGAACTGCTCGCGCGACTCGTGCGCCAGGGCGGTCTTCACATAGGCCAGCAACGCGGCCCACGACGAGATCACCGGCCGGCGGGCAACCTGTTCGCGCGACGCCCGCAGGGACGCCTCGTGGATCAGCTTGAGATCGAGGGCGACAGCGTCGCCTACGCCCCTCACGGTGCGCAGCTCCTCGGGCGTCGCGCCCAGGACGCCGCCCAGCGACCCGAACCGGGCCAGAAGCTGCTTGGCCAAGGGCTTCACGTCGCCCCGAGGGATCGCCCGGAAGAGCAGCATCTCCAGCACTTCGTAGTCGGGCAGGGCGGCCAGGCCGCCGGCGGCCGCGCGGTCGCGCAGGCGTTCACGGTGGCCCAGGTGATGCGGCTGCGGCGCCGGCGCAGGCGGCGTACGCCACAGATCGGGCTGGGGGGCGGCGTCTTCGACGGCGTGGGGACGGGCCATGGCGAAGCTATTTGTTCCGCAATTGTTCTGATCTGGCAAGTCCCGCGTCCGACGCCCCCAATCGGGGGATGCCGCAATCGCCGGCACGTCGCACCCTGTGGCCACAAGGGGGGGTGCTGGCCATGAAGACGGGTACGATTCTCGGGGTCCTGGGGGCGGCCGCAGCCGTGGCGGCCATCGCGATCGCGGCGCCGGCGCGCTCCGCAGAGAATCCGCCGGGGCACACGTTCAACGGCGCGGTCACGGATTGTGGCGCCTATTGCGACACCGACAGCGCCGACCAGGAACTGATCGACGGCGCGCGCACATCGGGCGTCGTCCCCGAACCGTCGGCGTGGCTGCTGATGCTGACCGGCATCATCGCCCTGGGCGGCATGTTCCGGGCCGCCCGCCCGGCGTTCTCCGACTAGCTGTCGTGCGGGCGGGTCAGCCGCCCGTCACCCGGATGGCGTTGTCGTCCGAGTTGCGGTCGATCTGCTTGTTGTAGGGATCGACACCCGCAAACTTCGGCGGCTTGTCCACCGTGACCGTCAGCCGCTGCACGCCCAACCGAAGCGGCACGGCGCGGAGCGAGAGGACGTTCGCACGGGCGAATCCGGGCTTACCCGGTTCGGCGTCGAACACGCCGACGTCAAACACCTCGCCCGTGGGGATCGCCACGGCCGTCTCGCGGCCCTGGCCGTCGGCGTAGGCCTTCCTGGCCTCGATCTCGAGCACCACGTCGTACCGGCCGTCGGCGCGCTTCTTCACCTCCGCCGTGCGGGTGCGCAGGTCGTAGATCGTGATCTTCTCGAAGAGGTCGGTGATCAGCTGCTGGGTCGCGGGATCGGGGCCGGCTTCGGCCCGCAGAGCGGCGATCAGGTCGGTCGAGCGGGGGTAGGGCGCGCCCTTGAAGGCGTACTGGGCCAGCAGGCGGCGAAGGGCGGCATTGACCTTGGCCTCGCCCATCCGGTCGCGCAGCAGGTACATGACCAGCGAGCCCTTGCGGTAGTGGATGTAGTCCTGGTTCTCGACGCGATAGAGCGGCTGCTCTTCGACCAGCTCTCCGGAACGGCTGCGCAGGTATCGGTCCAGCTCGAACTTGAGGAACTTGCGGATGCCGTCCTGGCCGTAGGTCTTCTCCATCACCAGCAGCGCCGAGTACTGGGCCAGCGTCTCTGAGAGGCTGGTGGCCCCCTGGACATCGGCGCCGATGATCTGGTGCGCCCACCACTGGTGGGCCAACTCGTGGGCCGTGACATAGGTCACGTAGTCGATCTTGTCGGGCTTGGTGTTGTCGGTGACGAAGCCGATGGCTTCGGAGTAGGGCATGGTGTTGGCGAACGCCTGCGCGAAGCGCTCATAGCCCGGGAACTCCAGGATCCGCGCCTGGCGGAACTGGTAGGGGCTGAAGTTGGCCTGGTAGTAGTCCAGGCCCGTCTTCAGCGACCCGATCATCCGGTCGACGTTCCAGGGATGCTGGGGGTCGTAGTAGATCGCCAGCTCGACGCCCTTGTAGACCTCGCGCTTGATCGCGTAGCGGGCCGACTGCACCGAGAAGAAGTTGAGCACCGGCGCTTCTGTGCGGAAGCGGATCGTGCGGCGGCCATCGCGGGTGGTGTCCGAGGTGATGTAGCCGGGCGCCACGGGGGTCTGGTTGGCGTCGGTCGTGACCGAGATGTCGGCGTTCACCCAGTCGCCGTTGGGGATGTAGTTGTGGGTGAGGCCGTTGGCGTCCTCCAGCTTGGGTGGCCGCAACTGGGGCGGCAGGCCGTACTTCCGTCGCTTGGCGCGATCCTGCAGCAGGCCCATTCGGTCCATGCCGACCAACGGACCGAACTCGAAGTTGTTCACGAACGTGCCGTTGTCGACGATGCGGGTGGTGTTGCCGCTGTTCTTGAAGCCGCGCTGCTGCATCACGGTCTCGAACGACAGGGCCGTGCGCTGGCCGGGCTCGAGCGGCCGGTCGAAGGTGAAGATGCGATAGTTGAACCTATCGAAGGTCCGCACCCGGCCGGCGCCGTTCACGCTCATCTGCAGGGCCTTGGTGTCGCGGGCCAGCCGCACGTGCAGTTCGCGGATCGGCACGCCGGTGTCGTTCACCAGCTCATAGACGCCCTCGGTCTCCAGCCTGGGCTGGTGGGGATAGAGGTCGAGGTCGAGGTGCACGGCGGTGACCGACGGCTGGGGCAGGTTCTCGTACTTCAGGAACGCTTTCTCGTAATCGGCCTGCCATTCCTCGTTCTGGAGGGTGGTGCGGTATTCGTTCCAGACGTTGGTGTTGACGAAGATGTAGCTGCCTAGGCCCACGAACGCGACGAGCGCGGCCAGGCCGAACACGCCGGCCAGGCTCAGCATCCGCCGAGGCAGCCGGCGCAGGCGGGGCTGCAGGCGGATTTCGGTCCCGCGGCGCCAGAGGCCGTACGTCAGTACGACAAGCAGGATGGCGAAGGCGGTCCAGTAGGCGCGGACCCAGCCGGCGAAGCGGGCATAGTCGCCTTGGCCGTTCATGTCGGACAGGGGCAGACGGCCTTCGGGCACCGCGCCGTAGTTGTAGAGGACGTGCTCGAAGCCCAGCTGGTTCAGCGAGATCGAGGCGATCAGGTAGAGGACCATGAGGCCCCATCCCACGAACTTGTGGGGCGAGATCGCCTGGAAGAACACGGCCAGGATGGCGATCAGCGTCCAGTCCAGGGCCGTCGGCAGGGCGTACCAGAGAAGGTATTTCTCCATCTGGAAGTCGAAGAACCCTTTCGACGCCTGGACCGCGATCCCGGCCACGACGCTGACCAGCAGGGTGGCCACCAGCACCAGGGAGAGGGCGATCGTCTTGGGGACGATGAAGGTCCAGTCGGGGGCGGGGGTGGCGTCCACGATCTCGTGGGTCTTGCGGTCGCGCTCTCGCCAGACCAGTTCGCCGGCGTAGTAGATGGCGATCACGATCACCACGAGCGTGAAACTGCCTTCCAGCGTGGTGATCACCCAGCGGGTCACCGGGTAGAGAGCCGCGCCCTGCAGCTCGGCGCCGAGCAAGAGCGCGCCGGCCGAATTGAAGAGGCCGATGAACAGCAGCACCGCGAAGGCGGGGCTCTTGAACACCTGGCTCATCTCGAAGCGGGTGCGCTCGATGATCTGGGTCAGAGCAGCCTCTCGCGGCCGGGGCCGTGCCAGAGGACGCGGCGGCGGCGGCGGATCGGCCTCACTCTTCGCGGCCTTGCGGGCGTGGGCGCCCTTGGTCTCGAAGCGGTAGGCGAAATAGGCGATGGCCAGGATGGCCAGCGACACGGGAACCCAGATCACCCTGTTCCACAGCAGCGGCCCCTCGATGGGGGGCATCATCGCGTTGGCTTCCGAGGCGGTGTAGTAGCGCGTCGCCAGATCGAACGCGGCCAGGCCGAAGGGCTCCAGGAACGCCGCCAGCAACAGCTTGTCGGGGTCGCCCAGCATGGCGTTTGCGGCCACGTAGGCGACCAGGAAGGCGGCCACGCCCAGGTAGGTGGCCATCATCGATCGTGTGGCGGTGGCCAGCGAGAAGAAGATCGCCGACGTCAGGAACAGGCCCGGCAGCACCAGCCAGAAGTAGGCGAAGGCATAGTCGCCGATGCGGTTCGGCCCCATCGTCTCGGGGTCGACCCACCACATCAACGAGCCCGCCACGATGGCCAGCGGCACGAAGAGGAACGACAGGGCGACCGCGGCGAAGGCGCCGGCGAAACGGCCGTAGAGGTAGTCGAACTTCGAGATCCGCGTTGAGCGGATGATCGGACCGAACCCCGTCTCGTCGTCGCGCACCACCACGTTGGCCACGAACGCCGTCGAGGCGAACATGAAGAACACCGTCATCGTCAGCATGATCTCGCCCATGGCGCGGGGCGAGTTCTTGTGGACGTTGCCGCCCGAGCCGATGGAGATCACGTCGACCGCGGTCGCGGCGAAGACGATCAGGAAGAAGATGAGGCCGGCGATCCAGAAGATCGGCTGGCGAAGCTGGTAGCGCAGCTCGAAGGCCGCGATCTTGCCGAACATCTGCGTCTAGGCCGCGCGACGGGAAGCGTCGAGCGTCGACATGTAGACGTGTTCGAGATCGGGCTCGGCCTCGCGGAAGGCGGGATCGGGCGCGCGATCGGCGACCACGTGGATCACGGCGCGTCCGGCCGACAGCCGGTTGGAGATGATCCGGTTCCGCTCGCCCTCGGCCGGCAGCTCGCTGCGGTCGATGGTCTTGGTCCACACCTTGCCGGAGAGTTCGGCCACCAGGTCGGCGGGAACGCCCTCCTTGAGGATCCGGCCGGCGGCGAGGACCGCCATGCGCGGGCACAGCTCGGCCACATCGTCCACGATGTGGGTCGACAGGATGACCACGACATTCTCGCCGATCTCGGCCAGCAGGTTGAGGAAGCGGTTGCGTTCCTCGGGGTCGAGTCCGGCGGTCGGCTCGTCGACGATGATCAATGAGGGCCGCCCGATCAGCGCTTGGGCGATGCCGAATCGCTGGCGCATGCCGCCCGAGTAGCCGGAGACCCACTTCTTGCGGTCGTTCCAGAGGTTCACCTGGGTGAGCAGCGTCTCGACGGTGTCCTTGCGCTCGCCCTTGCCGGCGATGCCCTTGAGGACCGCCATGTGATCGAGCAGGTCGACGGCCGAAACGCGCGGATAGACCCCGAAGTCCTGCGGCAGATAGCCCAGCGTGCGGCGCAGCTTCTCGGGCTCTGCCACCACGTCGATATCGCCGAAGCGGATCGATCCGGAGGTCGGCGCCTGCAGCGTCGCGATGAGACGCATGAGGGTCGATTTGCCGGCGCCGTTGGGGCCCAGCAGGCCGAACATGCCCTTGCCGATCTCGAGATCGACGCCATCCAGCGCGCGCGTCCCGTTCGGGTAGACGTGCGTCAGGCCTTTGATCGAAAGCATTCTAATCCGACTTCCACCCCATCCCAGGTCCAGGCTGCCTCAACGCGGTCGCAAGGGGCAAGTGAGGGATGTGTAACTTACGGCGCGTTACGCCTTGGCGGACGCGAAGGAGGGCGATGATGCGGCGGTTTCGACGGGCCATGCTGGCGCTGGCGGCGATCTCGCTGACGGCGGCGGCGCCGGCTGAGGACTGGGGGGACCAGGTCGAGTCCGGCGCCATACCCACCGATAGCCAGCTAGTCTGCCGGCGTGTGAAGGGCAGGGCCATTCCGGCGACCGACATCGCCGACGCCCGGCGCGCGGCGCCGAGTCTGGAGGGCTGCGACGCCGAGGCGCTCTACTACGGCATCGGTATGAAGGCCGATCCGGTGAAGGCGCGGCAATGCGCCATCCTCAACTCTGCGGCGGCCGGCGGCGAGGCGGACAGCCACTTCGACGGCGAAGAGCTGCTGATGGTGATCTACGCCAACGGCGCGGGCGTGCCCCGTGACATCGACCTGGCGATCCACCTGTCGTGCGGCCTGCAGGCGGCGCCGGCCGAGCACGATGGCCGGGTGGCCAGCCTGACCGCGCTGAAGAGCAAACCGGGCAAGACCCCGTTCCACTACTGCCAGGACATTACCAGCGGCTACGCCATGGGCGTCTGCGCCGCGCACGAGCAGCGGTTCGCCGAGGTGAAGCGCAAGGCCGCGCTGGCGCGGATCACCGCCCGTTACACGCCGGCGCAGAAGCAGGCGTTCGCGGCGCTCGAGACGGCTGCGCAGGCCTACGCCGAGGCCCGCGCGGGCAACGAGATCGACCTGTCGGGCACCGGCCGCGGCGCGTTCGCTTTGGAAGAGGAAGCGGCCCGGTGGGCGGCGTTCCAGACGCTGCTGGGGCAACTCGCGGCCGGGCGGCTGCCCGCGGCGACGGCCGCTCAGAACCAGGCCGAGGATGCGAAGTTGAACGCCGCCTACCGCAAGCTGATGGCGGCGGGGGAGCCCGAGTTCGGGACGGTCACGCTCAAGGGCGTCCGCGATACGGAGAGGGTGTGGATCCGCTATCGCGACGCGTGGCTCGCCTTCGCCAAGGCTGCCTATCCGGCGACGCCGCCGGCGGCGCTGTCGGCCTATCTCACGCGGGAGCGCACGGCGCTGCTGGAAGAGCTTCTGTCCGAGCGGTAGCCCTTGTGGGGCAGTCGTGGCTCAGGTGAGTTCGAGCGGGATCTTCCCGACGTCGCCGACGTAGGCCTTGCGGGCCTGGGCGCGCCATTGGGCGGCCTGGGCCTTGTCGGCCTTCTCCAGGATGCGCAGCGCCAGGCCGTCCTGTGGCCACTCGACCAGGCTGGCCTTGGCTTCGCGGATAGCCTCGGCGTTGCGGCCGGCCTTCAGGTGGGCGGCGGCCAGGCTGCGACGGACCGGATACCACCAGGGCGGCGGGTCGAAGTTCTTGGGCACCGGATAGGCCTTCTCCTGCGCCGCAGCGGCCTCGGCGAAGTGGCGCACGGCTTCCTCGGGCTTTCCGGTGACCATGGCGGCGCGACCGCGCAGGACGCCCTCGGCCACGGCGGCCATCTCGGCCTCGCCGCCGAGGTCGCCGGTCTGGGCGCCCTGGGCGATGACCGCCCGGATCGCCTCGGCCTCGCGACGCACGCCGGCCGCGTCGCCCTTCGCGGCGAAGGCCTCACCGCGCGCGTAGTGGCGATAGATGCGCAGGAACCGGCCGTCGTCCGGGTCCTGCGGCACGGCCAGCGCGCGGTCGGGCGCATAGCGGCCCAGCGCCACGAGGCTGCGGGCGCGCGACATGACGCGGTTGCGGGGCAGGCCGGCGGCCTTGAAGCCCTTCTCGGCGTGGTCGGCGTAGCGCAGCGCCAACGCCTCGTCGCCCGCCATCAGCGCGCCCGAGAGACCGAACAGGTAGTTGTGCAGGTAGTAGCGCTGGGCCAGCGAGCCCGAGGTGGGCAACGTCGACTGGCTCTCGACATCGACCTTCAGGGCCCGGGCGTTGGAGAGCGCGACGTCCTCGTAGTGGCCGACCCGCATCATGGTGTGGGTGCCCATGTGCACCAGATGGCCCGAGCCGGGGGCCAGGTCGGCCAGCCGTTCGGCATAGGGCAGAGCCAGGGGCGCGCGCTGCGCGAACTCAGTGGCATGGATGTAGTAGTGGATGGCTGCGGCGTCGTCGGGGTTGGCCTTCAGCACCGCCTCGATGATGGCGATCGAGCGTTCGACGCCGGAGAAGTCGTCCTGTCGGGCCGGGATGATCAAGGCGTGCGCCGCCAGATTGGCGACCAGCACGTCGCTCGGGTTGGCTTTGTAGAGCTCGTCCAGGTCGCGGCCGAACGCCTTCTCGCGCCCGCCCGAGGGTGGCGGCGTCTCGGCGTAGCGGGCCAGGAGCGCGGTCGCCAGGCCCTTGGCGCGCACGTCGTCGGGCTTGGCCAGGGCCAGCGCGCGCTTGGCGGCGTCACGGGCGACCACCGTCTCGGCGGGCGTGATGCCGGTGTTCAGCGTCGGACCCAGCGACAGCGCCACGCCCGAGGCGCAGAGGCTGCAGTTCGGGTCGAGCGCCGCGGCGCGGGCGAAGGCGGCCTTGGCCTCGTCGTGGGCGAAGGCGTGGTAGAGGCGAAGCGCGTGGTTGAACCAGGCCGCGGCGTCCGGATTGGCGGTGTCGACCGCGTAGGTCCCGTTGCCCATGCCGGGCAGCATCACGCCGGTGGCGGCGCCCACGGTGGAGGCGGCGGCGTCCTCGGCGCCGCAGATGAAGCCGATGCCGACGAGCGACGAACTCATGCCGGGCGCGAGCGCCGTCGGCGCGGTGGCGAAGATGGCGGCGGCCAGGCTGATCGCGAGTTTCATGGCGCGAGCATCGCCCCCGGAGTGCGCCGGGGCAAGAGCGGGGCCTTACCTGCCGCCGCTACGGGGGGAGGTGAACGCGTCAGGCCGCCAGGATGGCCGGGCGGAACTGGCCGGTGGGCGAGGCGGTGAAGATCTCGACGCCGTCCTCGGTGACGCCCACCGAGTGTTCGCACTGGGCCGACAGCGACTTGTCGCGGGTGACCGCCGTCCAGCCGTCGGCCAGCAGCTTCACGGGATGCTTGCCCAGGTTCACCATCGGCTCGATCGTGAAGAACATGCCGGCCTTCAGAACCTCGCCCGTGCCCTTCTGGCCGAAGTGCAGGATATTGGGGGCGTCGTGGAACACGCGGCCCAGGCCGTGGCCGCAGAAGTCGCGCACCACCGAGCAGCGCATGCTCTCGACGTATTGTTGGATGGCCGCGCCGATGTCGCCGGTGCGATTGCCGGGCTTCACCTGGGCCAGGCCGCGCTCGAGCGCTTCGTAGGTCACGTCGACCAGACGCTTGGCCCGCGGCGCGACGGCGCCGACGCCGTACATGCGGCTGGTGTCGCCGTGCCAGCCGTCGACGATGACGGTCACGTCGATGTTGGCGATGTCGCCCTCGCGGAGCGTCCGCTCGCCGGGGATGCCATGGCAGACGACGTGGTTGGGGCTGATGCAGACGGTCTTGGTGTAGCCGCGGTAGCCCAGGCAGGCGGGCAGGGCGCCGTGATCCAGGATGAACTCGCGCGCCAGGTCGTCCAGCTTCTCGGTGACCACGCCGGGAACGACGTAGGGCTCCAGCATGTCGAGGCATTCGGCGGCCAGACGGCCGGCCTTGCGCATGCCCTCGAACCCCTCGGGTCCGTGCAGCTTGATCTGGCCGGTGCGATAGTCGCCGTCGAGGGTGTCGGTCATGGGAGGCTCCAGGAGAGCCTATGTCGCGATCCTGGCACGGAAAATCAACCGCTTGGTCGCTGGCGCGACAGGGCGCCGCCGTTGAAGGCGAGGTCGGTCTAGGCGGGTCGGGTGGTCGGGCGCGGCCCCCATGGGGTCATGGCGACGAAGGCGACCGACGCTGTGCCGGCTGTGACCATGCCGGCCGCCACCAGCGCGAAGAGGGTCCAGTCCGGGGCGTCGTTGGCCAGCAGCGCCCAGCCGCCGACGGCGATCACCACCAGCCGCAGGGTCCCGGCCAGCAGCGGTCCGCCGATGCGCCCGGCGCCCTGGGCGGCAAAGTAGAGCGAGAGGTTGAGGCCGAAGAACACGAAAGCCGGTCCTGCGAACCGGAGGTAGAGGGACGCGGCGGCGGCGACGCCGGGATCGCGCGTGAAGATGCTGACCCACAGGCCCGGCGCCACCGCCAGGATGATCCCGATGACGCCCAAACCGGCGCCGCCCATGACGCCCGCTGTCCACGCCACCCGACGAGCACGGGCGACCTGGTCTGCGCCGATGGCGATGCCGACCATCGGCAGGGCCGCGACGCCGACCGAGAAGGCGATGGGGACCAGCAGGAACTCCATCCTCGAACCGATGCCGTAGCCGGCCAGGGTCTCGGTGCCGAACCGGGCGGCGATGGCGGTGAGGATCAGGATGGCGCCGACGGTCTGCAGGGGCGACAGGAGGGCCGGCGCGCCGACGCGCAGGATGTCGGCGAAGGCGTCGCGGCGCAGGGGGCCGATGAAGCGGAGCCGGATCTTGGCCCGCGGCGACCTGAGGATGACCAGGAACGCAGCGGTCGAAAGCAGCGCGGTTGTCGCCTGGCCCAGCGCCACGCCCATCAGGCCCAGCGCTGGCGCGGGCCCCCAGCCGAAGCAGAGCGAGCCGCCGATCACCACCTGCAGCGCCGCGCCGCCCACCATCACCACCGAGGGCCGCGCCATGTCGCCTGTGGCGCGCAGCACCGAGGCCATGACGTTCAGCAGCCAGATCGCCACGGCGACCGAGAACACGACGCCGGCGTAGGTCACGGCAAGTTGCAGCGTCTCGCCGCGCCCGCCCAGCAGATGGAACAGGGCCCCGCCGAACAATGTGAGGGTCAGCGTGAAGATCAGCCCGAACCCCAGAGCGATCCACGCGCCGTGGCGCGCGAGAACCTCGGCCCGGGCGATGTCGCCGGCCCCGATGGCGCGGCTGACGGCGGAGGAGACGCCGCCCCCCATCGCGCCCCCGCTCATCATTCCCATCAGCATGAACATCGGGAACACCAGCGCCGCCGCGGCCAGCGGCTCGCGGCCGAGTGCGCCGATATAGGCTGTCTCGGCGATCGAGACCGCGGTCGAGGCCACCATGCCGATCAGGTTGGGCGCTGCGAGGCGCGCCAGGGTGGGCGCCACGGGCGCGGTGAGCAGGGGGTGTGGCGCAGGCGCGGCGGCGGTCATCGGCGCAGCTAACGCCGTTGCCCTAGCGTCCGGCTATGGACGGAACTTCCCTCCCTTGATGGCAGGGCAATCACATGTGGCGGTGGAGGGGCCGAAGGCGGTGGATGCAACCGCAGAGATCGCGGAGAGGCGCGGAGGACTCTGAGGGCTCCGCAACCGCTCTGCGCATCTCCGCGATCTCCGCGGTTCAAAACGGGCGGCAGAGCCGCCCCCTTGGTCATACGCGATTGCCCTCCCCATCAAGGGAGGGAAGAGAGCCACGGCACCCGATCCGCCAGGGTGACTTCGGTCTCGTCGATGGCGCAGCGGTAGGCCAGCACCTCGACGCCGCGGGCGGCCGCCTCGGTGAGGCCATGGGCGTAGGCCGGGTCGAGGTCGGCGCAGGCCTGGAAGGCGTCGCAGTCGGTGCGCTGGATGACGAACAGCATCACGGCGCGTTCGCCCGCCTCGACCATGGCGGTGAGCTCGCGCAGGTGCTTCAGGGAGCGGGCGGCCACGCAGTCGGGGAACTCGGCCAGGCTGCCCGCGCGGCGCAGATGGACGTTCTTGACCTCTAGCCAGCAGGGCGCTCGCTCGGGGTGTTCCAGCAGGAAGTCGACGCGGGAGTTCGCGCCGTACTTCACCTCGCGCCGGTGGGTGGCGTAGCCGGCGACCTCGGGCACGGCGTCCTCGGCCAGGGCTTCGGCGACGATGCGGTTGGGGTGCATGGTGTTGATGCCGACCAGGCCGCCGTCCACCTCCACCAGCTCCAGCGTGTGGGCCAGCTTGCGCTTGGGGTCGTCCGACCTCGAGACCCAGGCGGGCAGGCCGGGCGTGTTCAGCCCCAGCATCGCGCCCGGATTGGGGCAGTGGGCGGTGATGGGCGTCCCGTCCTCCAGCACCACGTCGGCGAAGAAGCGCTTGTAGCGGCTGACCAGGGTTCCGCGGACGAGGGGGGAGGGGAAGAGCATGGGTGAGCCCTTAGCGGCGAGCGGCGGCGACGGAAACCACTGGGGCGCGATCCACGTCCGGAACCGGTCGGTCCTTGACCGCCCGGGGCGGTCGCGCCAACTGGGAAGCATGACCGACAATGCTCCCGACCGCGTCACCTGCGCCGTGCTGATCATCGGCGACGAGATCCTGTCCGGCCGGACACAGGATACGAACCTGCGCGACATCGCCCGCTATCTGGGCGTGATCGGCGTCGACCTGGCCGAAGCGCGGACGGTGTCGGACGTGTTGCAGGATATCGTCGACGCCCTGAACGCGCTGCGCGAGCGCTACGACTATGTGATCACCACGGGCGGGATCGGGCCGACGCACGACGACATCACCGCCGATGCGGTGGCCGCAGCGTTCGGTGTCGAGCTGGAAGAGCACCCCGAGATCATCGAGATGATGTCCAAGCGCTGGGGCGCCGAGCTGAATGCGGCGCGTCGGCGGATGGCCAGGGTGCCGGTGGGCGGCGCGCTGGTGAAGAACCCGGTGCAGGGGCCGCCCGGCTTCACGATCGGGAACGTCTTCACCCTGGCCGGCGTGCCGTCGATCATGCGGGGCATGCTGGAAGACGTGGGACCCAGGATGCGGGGCGGGCGGCCGACCGTGTCGCGCACCGTCCGCGTCGAGGGTTCGGGCGAGGGCGTGATCGCCGCGCCGCTGGAGGCGGTCGCCAAGGCGCACCCCGACATGAGCCTGGGCAGCTATCCGTTCTTCAGCCCGGACGGCTTCGGGTCGAACCTGGTGGTGCGCTCGCGTGATCCCGACGCGCTGGCCGGCGCTGTCGCCGAGCTGATCGTCGCGCTCAAGGGCGCGGGAATCGAGAACGTGCGCGAGATCGAGGTTGCCTGACCGGCCCACCTGATATCACCTGACGCGGAGTGACGGGCCCCGGCCCGACGGGAGACCTTGCCGATGCTGGCCCTCTTGTTCGTGGTGGCCCACCTGGCAGGCCAGCCCGCCGCCGAGGACGTGGAGGCGCCGGCCCTGCGGACCACGACGGCCCCGAAGGCGCCCGACAGGATCCGCAAGGACGATCTGGTCTGCCGTAAAGAGGCGCTGGTCGGGACGCGCATGCCGGTCCGGGTCTGCCTGACCCAGGGCGAATGGGCCGAGCGCGGCGTCGCCGACCGCGACAAGGTGGAGAAGGCCCAGAGCCAGAAGCCGGCCTACTTCTGAACCGTTGGTCGCGGATCCGTTGCGCGACGACCGGCCGCTGATATCAGATAGGGCAACACCCGTTGCCTCTCTGGAGCCACTTCCGATGATCGCCGCTGTCTTCGCCATCGCCTTGATGGCCGCCGCGCCCGCCGCTGGCGAGGCCGCCGCCCCGGCCAATGCCACGCCCACCAAGTCGGCGAAGCCGGACAAGAAGGACATGGTCTGCAAGAAGGAAGCGGTTCTTGGCAGCCGCATGCCGCAGCGGGTGTGCATGAGCAAGGCCGACTGGGACCAGCGCGCGATCGACGCCAAGGCCGACACCGACGCGGCCCAGCGCAACCAGCCGATGCGGACCCAGTAAGCGATCCCGTCCCCGGCTTGTCCACAGCAGCGCTGTGGACGAAAGTCCTATATCCCCGTCTTTGCTCGGGAATAGACCCTTCGTCGCACTGAGGGGTGTGGGCTTTCGCCTGTGGATAACTTGTGCATTAGATGACCCCGGAGAGAGGGGCGCGGCTTGCGCGCGCTCGCAATCGCTCGAGGGTTGGCCGTGAAAACGCTCGCCGTCATGTCCCGCAAAGGCGGGGCGGGGAAGACCACCGTGGCGGTCAATCTGACCCTGGCGGCGCGCGCGCTGGGCGTCCGGGCCGTGCTGGCGGACGCCGACCCCATGCGTAGCGCCCACGAGGTGCTTCGTGGCCGCGATGAGGCCGCGAACCTGCTAGTCGAGACCAGCGCCTCGAAGCTCTTCGCCCTGACCGAAGCCAGCCGCCGGGCCGGCGTGGAACTTCTGGTGATCGATACGCCCGCCGCTCCCGAGGCCGACGTGGCCGAGGCGGTGAAGGTGGCCGACCTGTGCCTCGCGGTGGCGCGTCCGACCTACCTGGACCTGGCGGCCGCGGTGCTCTCGGTGGCGGTGATCCAGCGGCTGGGCCGCGAGGGGCTGATCGTCCTGAACCAGTGCGCGCCGTCGCGGGCGGGCGTCGAGCCGCCGTCGGTGCTCAAGGCCTTCGAGGCTCTGCGGTTCGCCCACCTGCCGGTGGCGCCCACGGCGATGCGGGCGCGGATGGTTTACCAGACCGCCTTCGCCCAGGGCCGATCGGTTCTGGAGAGCGACCCACAGGGGGCGGCCGCGCAGGAGGTCCGGGCCCTCTTCGGGCACGTCTGGCGGCGGCTCAACGGCGAGCGGCCCGCGGCGATGTCCAGCGCCAACGACGACCTCGCGCGCGCCCGCCGAGGCCTGATCCTGGCGCCGACCGCCTAGCGTCCCTATGCCGTGGCCAGGTTCTCCAGGCGTGTGAGCCAGTAGTCGGCGTCGTAGCCGGCGTCGCCGGTGAGGTAGCGCCAGAACTTCACGCGGTTCACGAACTCCAGCCGTCCCGTGTCGTCCTCGAACCACGGCTCGGGTGTCATCAGGATCTGTTCGACGCTGAGGGGCTGCGGACCCTTGAGATAGAAGATCGGCCGCTGGCCGGTCGGCCGCTCCAGGGTGGAGAGGTCGAACTTGGCCACCTGGGACGAGCCCGGGTTGATCCGCACCTTGAACATGGTGCGCGTGCGCTCCGACAGGTTCACGCCGCCGCCATGCCAGATCCCCGAGTGCAGGAACAGCAGCGTGCCTGCCTCGCACACCATGTGCTGCTGGCCGCGAATGTTCTGGTAGCGGCCGAGCGCCGCCTCGCTGACCTTGCGCAGGTGGGTGCCCGGGATGAACCGCGTGCCGCCCATGTCGCGGGTGACGTCGTGCGGGTAGTACATGATCTGCAGGTCGAAGGCCTGGCGGGGATCGATGGTCGAGTCCTGGTGGGTATGCTGGCTGACGTTCTCCCCGCCGCCGGCCGCGTGATAGGCGGGCGGGAAGGTCACGTGCAGGAAGTGGTGGTCGAAGACCGGATCGTCGCCCACGAGGCTTCGTATGGCTCCCGCCACGACCGGCAGAGCGAGCATCCGCGCCATGGCCGAGCCTTGCGGATAGGTCTGGGCCAGCGGAACCCCCGCGCCCACCTCCGGGACGCCGGCGTTGGCCAGCATCTCGCCGTAGGTGCGGCGCAGCTTGCGCCCCGGCTCGGGCGGCGCGATGTCGCCCATCTCCCGCAGGAACTGGGCGTTGATGTCGGGCGGGACCACGGCGTCCATTCGCAGGAAGCCGCGGGCGGCGAACCGCGCCATGTCGTGTGCGCCGAGCAGGGGCAGGTCGTTCACGCCTCCACCTCCGAGAGCTGTTCGAACCAGAATTCGTACTTGAGGTAGCTGACGTCGAACTCCCCGCCGCGCTGATGCGGCAGCAATTGCGAGGCCTGGAAGAGGCGCCAGCCATCCTTCAGGGCGTCGAGGCCGGTGCGGTAGGGCGGCTCGTCGGCGTCGCCCGCCATGTGACGCGTCCCCCCGGTCCCGTCGTAACGGCTCCATCCGACGACGGCGGAATCCAACGCGGAGTTGGCCAGGTAGAGAACCAGCACTGTCTGTCGTCGCATTTCGCCCCCCGCGTGGAATGGTGGCACGAAGCGAGCTGGACCGGGAAGCCTTGACCGACGAAGCCTTGACCGACGCCGGGGCGCCCGCGAGAAGTCCAACCCAAATACGGGAGGACTATTCGAGATGGCGTTCAATCCCTTCGACCTGACGGGCAAGGTCGCGCTGATCACGGGCGGCAACGGCGGGATCGGCCTGGGCATGGCCGAGGGCCTGGCGGCTGCCGGCGCCAACGTGGCGATCTGGGGTCAGAATCCCGAGAAGAACGCCAAGGCCGAAGCCACGCTGAAGGGCTACGGCGTCGAGGTCCTGGTCCAGACGGTGGACGTCAACGACGAGGCCGCCGTGGTGGCCGCCGTCGCCGAGGTGCTGGCCAAGTTCGGCCGCCTCGACTTCGTCGCGGCCAACGCCGGGGTCGGCGGCGGCGCGCCGTTCCATGAGATGACCACCGACAAGTGGCGGCGGGTCACGACGGTGAACCTGGACGCCGTATTCTGGACCTTCCGCGAGGCGGCCAAGCACATGATCGAGCGCGCGGGTCGGGGGGATCCGGGCGGCTCGCTGCTGGTCACGTCGTCCACATCGGCGATCCACGGCGCGCCGAAGAACCAGGCCTACGCAGCGACCAAGGGCGCGGTGCTCTCGATGGTCCGCGGCCTGGCGGTCGAATACGCCCGCTATGGCATCCGCGCCAACTCCGTGCTGCCGGGCTGGATCCGCTCGGACATGACGGCGGCGGCCCAGAAGTGGGACAAGTTCAACGATCAGGTGATCGGCCGCGTGCCGATGCGGCGCTGGGGCGAGCCCGAGGACTTCTCGGGCCTGGCGGTCTACCTGGCCTCGGACGCATCGAAGTTCCACACCGGCGACGCCTTCGTCATCGATGGCGGCTACACCATCTACTGAGGAGCGTCGCATGACCGACCGCTACGCCCGCTATCAGCGGCTGAAGTTCGAGCGGCCGGCGCCCGGCGTGCTGCGGATCGTGATGAGCAATCCGGGCAAGCTGAACGCCGCCGACGAGACGATGCACCGCGAACTGGCCGAGGTGTGGCGCGACGTCGACGCCGACCCCGACACCCGCTGCGCCATCCTGACGGGCGAGGGGACGGCGTTCTCGGCCGGCGGCGACTTCGGGATGATCGAGCAGATCGTCGATGATTTCGAGGTCCGCGTGCGGGTCATGCGCGAGGCCCGCGACATCGTCATGAACATCATCGACTGCCAGACACCGGTGGTCAGTTCGATGCGCGGTGTGGCGGTGGGCGCGGGGCTGGTCTGCGGTCTGTTGGCCGACGTCTCCATCGTGACGCCCGACGTGCGGATCATCGACGGCCACACCCGCCTGGGCGTGGCGGCGGGCGACCATGCGGCGATCATCTGGCCGCTGCTCTGCGGGATGGCCAAGGCCAAGTACTACCTCCTGACCTGCGACCCGCTGAACGGGCAGGAGGCCGAGCGGATCGGGCTGGTCTCGCTGTGCGTCTCCGACGAGGACCTGGACGCCAAGGCGCTGGAGGTGGCGACCAAGCTGGCCAACGGGGCCACCCGCGCCATCGCCTGGACCAAGCACACCCTGAACCACTGGCTGCGCACCGCCGGGCCGACGTTCGACGCCTCGCTGGCGATGGAGTTCCTGGGCTTCACCGGGCCGGAAGCGGCCGAGGGGCTGGCCTCGCACCGCGAGAAGCGCAAGCCGAAGTTCGTCTAGCCTGTGCGCCCGGCCTTCAGCGTCTCGGCCAGGGCGTAGTGCTGGGCGGCGCGTTCGGTCTGGCCTAGCGTCTCATAGAAGACGGCGAGGTTGTGGGCGGCCATGTGACCGCCCCGCCCGGGCACGGATCCGTCGAGGTCGGGCTGTTCCCCGATCTCCAGGCAGCGCTGCCAGGCCGATTCCACGATGGGCAGGAAGTCGCTCGCCGCCCGCTCGGGCGCCTGGTTGGCGCACTCGAGGTAGAGATCGCCCAGGGCGAAGTAGAAGTCCGGGGAGTTCGGCCAGCGTGGGATCTCGGCGCCGGCGAGTTCGAGAGCCTGATCCAGCTGGCCCGCGGTCTTGAAGGCCGTCAGCGCGCGAACCACGAGGCTGTGGCGCCAGGGCGTGTCGAGGGGCGCCAGCCGCAGGGCCTCGGCGAAACACAGCGCCGCCTGGGGCGGGCGGTCGCGGACCTGATGCTCGCGGGCCAGCTGATACCACAGATAGCCGTCCTCCGGCGCAGCCTGGAGTTCGGCCATCAGCAGCGCCTCGTTGCGGCCGGCCTTCCGTTCGAGATTGGCGGCGGTGTAGCCGTCGTGACCCAGGATCAGGCCCGTGCGGACGCTGCGGGCGGCCCCGACGGGCTGCTCGTGGACGCGGCCCTCGTAGCGAACGCCGCGGGGCAGGAGGCGGGGCAGCCAGGCGCTGGCCGCTTCCCGGCCGGGCGTGTCGGTCTGGTTGTCCAGGCGCACGAGGCCCAGGCTGCCGTCGACGGGTAGATCCTTGAGCGCTTCGGCGCCGCCCGCGATCCACTCGTCGGCGTCCAGCACCAGGTTCCAGGCGGCGTCGGATTGGGCGAGCGCAGCGTTGCGGGCGGCCGAGAAGTCGTCGATCCAGGTGAAGCTGTGGACCTCGGCGCCGGCTGCGGCGGCGATGGCCGCGGTTTCGTCCAGCGAACCCGTGTCGAGCACGATCATGCGGTCGACATGGGGCCGGGCGCTGGCGAGCGCGCGCGCAATGGCGTGCGCTTCGTCACGCGCGATCATCACCAGGGCGAGGCGAGTCATCTAGTCCGTGAATACCACGGTCTTGCGCCCGTTCAGCAGGACGCGGTCCTCCAGGAACCAGCGCACGGCCCGGGCCAGGACGCGGCGTTCGATGTCGCGGCCCTTGCGGATGAGGGCGGCGGGCGTGTCGCGGTGGCTGATGCGTTCGACGTCCTGCTCGATGATCGGGCCCTCGTCGAGGTCTGCGGTGACGAAGTGGGCCGTGGCGCCGATCACCTTCACACCGCGGCTGTGAGCCTGGTGATAGGGGCGCGCGCCCTTGAAGCCCGGCAGGAACGAGTGGTGGATATTGATGCAGCGGCCTTCCAATTGGCCCGCCAGGTCCTCGGACAGCACCTGCATGTAGCGGGCGAGGACCACCAGTTCGGTCCCCGTGTCGCGGATCAGCTTCAGGAGTTGGGCTTCCTGCGCCGGCTTGGTGTCCGCGGTGACCGGCAGGTGATGAAAGGCGACGCCCTGCAGGTCGGTGTGGGGGTAGGTCGAGGCCGGGTGGTTCGAGACCACGGCGGTCAGGTCCATGGGCAGCTCGCCCTGGCGCCAGCGCCAGATCAGGTCGGCGAGGCAGTGGTCCTGTTGCGAGGCCAGGATCATCACGCGCCGGCGTTCCTTCCGGCCCCGCAGGGTCCAGGTCATGGCGTAGTCGTCCGCCAGCGGCCGCAGGTGCGCCCGCCATTCGTGCGCGGCGGCTGCGCCCGGATCGAAGACCACGCGCATGAAGAAGCGGCCGGTCTGGTCGTCGTCGTACTGCTGGGCGTCGAGAATGTTGGCGCCGCGCTCGAACAACAGGGTCGAGACGCGGGCCACGATGCCGGGGCGATCGTCGCAGGCGAGGGTCAGGATCATGTGCGCGCCTTGCACGCCCAGCGCCGGGGCGGTCAAGCCGAAGCGCGAGCTCGCCGTCGACGATCGCCTGGCTCATCCCGGACAATCCGCCGTTGCAGCCCCGCCGCATCGGCGCGCAGAGTGACCTGTCGTTCGTCGGGCGATCAGGGGTGTGCGATGCGAGTTGCGAGTTTCCTGGCCATGGGCGCGATCCTCGCGCCGACGTTCATGCCGACCGTTGTGACTGCGCAGGACCGCGACCCGGCCCGCGCCTGCGGCACGGCGATCCGGTACGAAGTCCAGGACCGCTATCCGCAGGCCCGGGGCGTCCGCATCATCGACTCAAGCAGCCGCGACGCGGGACGCAGTGAGGTGGTGGTGACCGGCCGCGGCGAGTTCGAGGACCGCAACGGCGGCGAGGCGCGGTTCGGGTTCAGCTGCACGTACAACTACCGCAGCGAGCGGACCTACGATCTGCGGGTCGAGGATGTGAGCCACAAGGACGGCAAGAACAATGGCGCGGCCGTCGCAGGTCTGGTCCTGGGCGCGATCGTCCTGGGCGCCATCGTCGCCAGCTCCAAGGACAAGGATCGCGAACGGGACGACTGGCGCCAAGACGACGTCTGGAGCCCTGCCGACGGTGTGCGCTGCAGCGCGCGCGAGCGATCGTGCCACAAGAACGGCCGCTTCTCGCAGAAGTGGACGGACCGGGTCTTCTACCGGGGCGGGTAGGGCTCGATTGGCGGTTCGTCGGCAATAGCTGTCGTCATCCCGCGAACGGGCCGCGGGATGACGGTGACACGAAGCTCAGGCCGAGCGTCGCGCTGCCTCCGGCTTGTCCGCCTCCCCCGCCGGATAGCGGAAGCCTTCGCCCTGGCCCGCGGACGCGGCCAGCTGCGCGGCGGCGAAGTCCCAGTTGGCGAGGTTGTCGAACCAGCGCTCAAGGAACGCTTTCCGGTCGTTCTTGTAGTCCAGGTAGTAGGCGTGCTCCCAGAGGTCGCAGACCAGCAGCGGGAACAGGCCGTCGCGGACCAGGGTGTCGTCGGCGTCGTGGGTGGAGACCACCTTCAGGCCGCCCGAGGCCATGACGATCCAGACCCATCCCGAGGCGAAATGGCCGACGCCTTCTTCCAAGAAGGCGGCCTTCAGGGCCTCGAGGTCGTCGAACGATTCCGAGATGGCGCGGGTGAGCTGTTCGTCGGGGCCGGCGCCGCCCGGCGGGCGCATGGAGCGCCAGAAGAACGCGTGGTTCCAGGCCTGGGCGGCGTTGTTGAACAGTCCCTTGTCGCCCTTTCGATGGGCCTCGCGCACCAGATCCTCGAGGGATCGGCCCGCCAGCTCCGCCTTGGCCGCAAGATCATTCGTCTTCTCGACGTACGTCTTGTGGTGCTTGCCATGATGGGTGCGCAGCGTGTCCGCCGACACGAACGGCGCGAGCGCGTCTTCGGAGTAGGGGAGGGCGGGAAGGACGTACATCTGGGGCCTCGCGAAGCGGTATGGGTGTCGGCTGTCCCAACCCTTGGGGCGCCAGCCCGTTCCGAAAAGATACCGACGATTTACCATTGCGAAGCTCGCGCATCGGTGTGAACTCTAGCACGTCGGGGGGAGCCGCTTGCGCGGCGAGCCTCGTCGCATTGGTCCGTTCGCGGGCCGAAGGCGTCGGCACGGGGCGCCCCAAAGGATTGGGGTATGGGGGTTACCGTAGCGCGTTTGGGCGCTGCGGCGACGCTTGCTGTCGCCGCCACGCCAAGTCTTCTGCATGCTCAGGCCGTTGCGCCGAGCCGGCAGGAGCTGAACCCGGCCGCCAGAAGCGAGCGCCTTCCGGCGCCGCAGGCCGACCTGTTCTCCAACCCGGATGCGGGGCCATGTCCGCTGGCCGAGAACCCGGCTGCGCTGACCGTGACCTCGGTCACGTTGAACGGGCTGGAGTCGGTATCCGCCGACGAGCTTCGTCCGGCCTATACGGCCTTTCTCAACAAGCCGGGCGGGGATGCGTCCGACCTGTGCCGGATCAGGGACGCGGTCGCCGACGCCCTTTTCGCGCGCGGAATTCTGGCGCGGGTGGAGATCCCGGCCCAGACGATCGACGGCGGGGCGGTGACCCTGGAGGTCATCGAGGCCCGGATCGTCAATGTGAGCCTGCGCGGCGACGCCGGGCCGGCCGCGCCGGCGCTCGAGACGTACGCCGCCAAGCTGCGTCGCATGACGCCGTTCGATATCGAGCGCGTGCAGCGCTTCATCTTGCTGGCCTCGGACGTGCCCGGCCTGAAGGTGCGGGCCTCGGTGCGGCCCTCGAGCTCGGGCGGCCGGGGCGCCGTCGATCTCGACCTCAATGTCGAGCGCGACGAGGAGGAGCTGATCGTCAACGTCCAGAACCTGCAGGGCAAGGCGACGGGCCGCTGGGGCGCCCTGGGGCGCTACGACCTGAATGCGCGGACCCGTTACGGGGAACGCCTGACGCTGGTCGGCTACCGCACCGTCTTCCACAACGAGCAGTGGGTGGCCCAGGCGCTGTCCGAGGCGCGGCTGGGCGGCGATGGCTGGGTGGTGCGCGGCGGGCTGGCCTATGGCGAGAGCCGGCCGGGCGGCGCCTTGAGCGGCCTGGGCCTGAAAAGCGTCAGCGTCGTGGGCAATGTGGAGGCGGCCTATCCGCTGGTCCGCAAGCGGCGTGAGAACGTCTGGGCCGCGGCGGGCTTCGAGTACATCGACCAGGACACGCGCCTGTCGGGCGGCGGCAAGCTGATCAACGACGACCTGCGGGTGTTCTACGCCCGTGTCGACGCCGACCAGACCACCTACTTCGGCTATCGGCCGATCGTACTGCGCGGCAATGTCGGCGTGCGGCGCGGGATCGAGGGCTTCGGCGCGACGGACGAGGGCGACCGGCTGCTGTCGCGCGCGGGCGCCAAGACCAACGCCTGGACGCTTCTGGCGGAAGCCTCGGCCCAGGCGGTGATCACGCCCAAGCTGCAGGCCTACGTCGAGGTGAGCGGGCAGTACGCCAACCAGCCCCTGACGTCGTATGAGGAATTCTCGGTGGGCTCGCTCACCGTGGGGCGCGGGTATGATCCGGGCTATATCTCGGGCGACAAGGCGATCGCGGCCAGCTTCGAGCTGCGCGCCGGTCCGTTCCAGCCCTCGCCGAAGTGGACGTTCAGCCCCTACGGATTCTTCGACATCGCCCACACCAGCGACCAGGATCGCGGCGGCTTCAACCAGACCGTCAAATCCGTCGGCGTGGGCTTCCAGATTCCGGTGCGCGAGCGCTGGGTCCTGGACGTGAGCTATGCGCGCCCGCTGGACAAGCGCGCCTTCGACCGCAGCAAGCCGCCGGGCCGGCTGCTGGTCAACTTCACCGCCCGCTTCTTCTGAAGGTGGCCGTCATGCGCCTGAACACCTCGCTCCGAATCCGCCTCGCCGCCGGCGCGACGCTGGTTCTGCTAAGCGCGCAGTCCGCACAGGCGCTGCCGAGCGGACCGGGCAGTCCGATTGTCGCCGGAGGTACGGCCCCCGTGATCTCGGGCGGCGGCAACACCCTGACCGTCGACATCAACGCCACGCGCACGATCATCGACTGGGGCAGTTTCAACATTGGCGCGGGCGAAAACGTCACCTTTGCCTTCGACCAGCGCAACCAGATCGCCCTCAATCGAACGACGGGTCCGGTCACCATCGATGGCGCGCTGACGGCTCGCACAGGCGGGGCCGTGGGCGGCAACATCTGGATCTACTCGCCCGCTGGCATCGCGTTCGGCGCGAACACACGTGTCGACGTGGGGGGGCTTCTGGCGACCAGTGCGGCCGTGAATCAGGGCTCGTTCCTGACTGTCGGCAACCTGAATCTCCCCTTCACGGGGTCGGGCAACGGGGGCCACGTCACGATCGCCGGCGGCGCCCAGTTCAACGCGGTGGGCCATTTGGCCTTCGTGGCCCCCAGGGTGACCAGTGGCGCAGGCGCGGTGGTGAATGCGGGCGACCTGGGCACCGCAGCCTATGGCGGCGTCGACAGCTACGAGATCCAGTTCATCCCGATCGGCAACAACGACCTGGCCTTCTTCACCTTCCTGGTGCCGAACGCCGCGGCCGGCACGGCGCAGACCGAAGCGCTGAACCTGGCGGGCCAGACGACGGGCGCGAACGTGTACCTGCTGGCCATGAGCCGCGCGGCGCTGACCAGTCAGCTGATCAACGCCCCCGGCCTGTTGGTGGGGCAGTCGTCGGTGAACAATTATGGCCAGGTCACGATCTCGACCGGCCGCAATATCCTGCTGGGGCAGGTGAACGCCGAGACCTCGCAGGTGGCAGGCGTCACCACCGCATCGGTCAGCATCGGCGAGATCAACGCCGGCGGGAACGTGAACGTCTACCTGACGGGCACGGGCAGCATCGGCAATCTTTCCGCGACGCGCATCCGCGCCGGCCAGGGCCTGCTGATCGCCGCGAATGACATCAACATCCCCGGCGGCACCAGTTCGGGTGACCGGGGCATCCTGGCTCGCAACACCTTCATCGACACCGCCGGGACCGTGAACATCGGCGCGATGACATCCAACACCGATATCAACATCCAGCGAGGCGCGGCCCAAACTGGACGGACGACGTCGCAACACATGCTGACCGTCACCTCCGCCAACGTCGGGCGGGACTTCTTCGTGTTCAACGCCCAGACGGTCAACATCGGGTCGATCACCGCGGCCAACCAGTCGCAGGTCTTCAGCAACGGCAACGTCGCCATCGGCACGCTGAACACCAACGGCTACACCCGGGTCAGCTCCAACCAGTTTATCACGCTGAACACCGTCAACGGCGTCGACCTCGACCTGCGTTCCGCCGGGGGCATCACCGCGAGTTCGCTGATCGGCCGCACCTCGACGTCGATTGGGACGGCCGGGCCCGCCGACATCGCCACGATCACCAGCCCGACCCTGTCGCTCAACGCCGTGTCCGCCCGTATCGGCAACGTCGCGATCAGTGGCGACGCCACGCTGCGGGTGGTGTCGATGGACCTGCTCAACAGCTTCACGGCGACCAACCTGACCATCGAAGGCGTGTCCGGCCGCTTCATCCTGGGCGGCTCGGATGTGCTGGGCCTGAACAACAATGAGTTCCAGCGCATCCGGGTCACGAACTCGCTCAACCTCTACGCCGGGCTGCAGGCTCCCACGGTCAATGTGCCGATCCCGACGTATGGGACCTTCTTCGTGGACGACCTCACGCTCGACCCGACGCGCGTCCCCCGGCTGAATGTCTACGCCCGTAACGGGCAGGAGGTGCTTGTCCGTGGCCGGATCGAGGTCGTCGGCCCGAACGGTTCGCTCAGGATCGGCGATCCGGCCGCGGACTCCCTGTGGACGCCACGGAAGATCTCGATCCTTGGCGGGCTCGGGACGGCCCAAGGCGATCCCCTGGCGGGCTTCACCAACGTAAGGGCGTTCGAGAGTGTCGCCCTGCACGCGACCAATGACATCCTCATGGGATCGCAGCGGTTCCTCGACCTTATCGGCGACCTTCCGCCCGCGCAGATCGACATCGGCCGGGGCGTCCCGCTGGGCGTGGCGGCGCAGGGGGATGAGATCGGCAAGCTGTTCCTTGTGGCGGGCAGCGTGACGCTTACCGCCAACGACCGGATCGTGCAGCAGAACACCGGCGTCTTCGGCTTCGAGGGCGGACTGTACCTGACCGGCGCCGGCGTCCAGGCCAACGCGCCGATCCTGACCATCGGACGGGCCCAGGTGGCAGACCTGTTCGGGGCGTTCGACTCGGGCGACGGCGTGCTGGCGATCGGCGCGGCCGGGGCGTTCTCCAGCCGCATCGCACGGCTGGAAGGCGACACCAGCCAGGGACAGATCCGCATCAACGGCTGCCTCCTGGGGATCGGATGCGCCCTCTCCACCCCGTCCAGTCAGTTCCGCATCCAGCAGTTCCGGCCCGCCGCGCCCCGGGCGGCCATCGACCCGCCGGTGCTGACCCCGCCGCCGCCTGTCGACGACGATGAGCGTGAGGCCGAGGCCGTGACCACGGGCGCGGGCAACGAAGAGATCTGGCGGAAAGACCCACAATGAAGGCGATGACCATGCGCGTGGCGCTTCTCGCCGGCCTGACCGGCGTGATGACCGCGGGAGCCGCTGCGGCCGCCCCGCTTCCCGAGCTGTTCCCCCTGGGCCAGAGCGGCGCCAGCGGGGCCGTCTGCGAGGCCGTCCGCGACTATCAGGACGCGCTAGGGCAGGGGGCCGACGCCAAGGCCTGGCGGGTCCGTTGCCGGGGCTATTCGTCGGCGCTGGGCCGCATCTATCAGTTGCCGGCCGGGCAGAAGGCGGCCTGGGCGGCGGCGCTGCGGACGCGAGCGGAATGCGGGGCGCCCGAAGCCGCGCCCGGCGGCCTGCCGGCGACGCTCGCCACCTGCCGGATGGGCGGGGCGCAGGGCGCGCCCTATGTGGTGTTCTCGTCCGAAAAGGGCGGCGTCGTCACGGTGGCCGAGGGGCTCGCGCCGCTGTCGGACGTGGTGGAGACGGGTCTGAAGGTCGCGTTGGGGCTGGCCGAGGCGCCGGCGTCGACCGAGGTTCGCACCTCGGCGGCGCAGGCCGAGATTGCGGCCGACTTCCCCAACCTGGGCGGACTGGCGGCGGCGGATGCTGCTGCGGCGGCCGACCCGGAGCGGCTGCGCGCGCGGGGCTACGTTCAGAACAACGAGTGGCGGTTCGACGAGGCCGAGACCGTCTTCCGCGCCCTGGTGAACGAGGGCGAGGCGCGCAATGCGCCGCCCGCACAGCGGGCGGATGCGCTGCTCAACCTGGCCATGAACATCTCGAACAACGGCCGGTTCGACGAGGCCGAGGCGTACTTCGCCGAAGCCGAGAGCCTCATCGCGCCTGACGACGCCCTGACGCGGGCCCGCAGCCTGAACTACCGGGCGCTGCACCTGCGCAATCGCGGCCGGTTCGCCGAAGCGATCACGGCGGCCCGCAGCGCCCTGCAACTGCGCGCCAGCGCCTCGCCGGTCGCGGCCGCCGCCAGCGGGGGCGGAGCAACTCGGGCGACCGGGGCGGTGGTCATTGATCCGGGCACGGCGCGCAAGCTCAACGCGCCCTCGGTGGCGCAGAGCCAGATCGAACCGTCCAGGGTGACGGTCGCCGAGCAACTGGCGATCCAGGACGCCCAGGCCTGGCAGGTCATCGGCACGTCGCGGGCGGCGCGGGGCGAGACCGCCCAGGCGCGGGCCTCGCTGGGACAGGCGCGGGACATCCTGGCTCGCAGCGTGGCCCTGGGCCGCCTGACCGCGTGGTTGCAGTCGCGGGTCGAGGCCGATCTCGCGGGCCTGGACCTGCGTGAAGGCCGGGCGGGGCAGGCCGTGACCGGCTACGACCGTGCGATCAGCATCCTGCGCACCCGCCACGCGGGCAGCTCGGGCGAGGGCGCGCTGCTGCTCGACCTGGGCCGCGCCCAGGTGGCGGCGGGGCGCGATGTGGACGCGCTGGCCACCTTCGGCCGCGCCATGCAGATCTTCCGCGCCCAGCGCGGCGGCCTCGGCGCCTCGGCCGATGCGGCGCAGCCCTACTTCGATCTCCTGCTGAAGCGGATCGGCGAGGACCCGGCGAGGTCGGCCGAGTACGGCGCCCTCTACTTCGACGCCGCCGAGACGGTGGTCTCCAGCGCCACGGCTGAAACCGTGAACCGTCTGGCGGCGCGGGTGGCGGCGGGAGACGGCCAGATCGCCGGGCTGTCGCGCGCCTTCGAGGACGCGCGCCGCCGCGTGCGCGCCACTGAGAGCCAGATCGCCGCGCTGCAGGCCGAGAACAGCTATTCCGACGCCGTGCGCGACCAGATGGACGCTGCGCTGAAGGCGGCGCAGGCCGAGGCCGACGGCCTGGAAGCGCAGATGCTGGCGGCCAACCCGCGCTACAATCAGCTCGTCGCGCCTGGGGCTTCGGCGGCCGATATTCAGAAGGCGCTGAAGCCCGATGAGGCTTACCTCCGGCTGCTCCCGCTGGGCGGCAAGACCTATGGCGTGCTGCTGACCAGCAAGGCGGTGAAGCCCTATGCCGTCGCCATGGGACGCGGCGAGGTACAGGGCGCGGTGACCCGCCTGCGCCAGCCCCTGGAGCCGACGGAATCGCTGGTCCCGTTCGACGTCGCCGGCTCGGCGGCGCTGTTCGACAGGCTGTTCGGTCCGGTGAAGGCCGAGGTGCTGGGCGCCCGCCACCTGATCTACGCGGCGGACGGGCCCCTGGTCTCGCTGCCGGTGGCGCTGTTCGTGACGGACACCACGCCGGTAAGGGCCGACGCCAAGGGCGATCCGGACTATGTGAAGACGGCCTGGCTGGGCAAGCGCGTGCGCTCGTCGCTGGTGGTCTCGGGCGCCAGCTTCCTGCAGTCGCGGGCGTTCGCGCCGTCGGCCGCCAAGCAGCCCTACCTGGGCTTCGGCGACCCGGCCCTGCCGCGGGGCGACGAGCGGGCTTTCACGTCGGTGACGCGTTCGATCCTGCGGCGCAGCGCTGTGCTGGAGCGGGTGTGCGGCGAGACCCGAAACGCGCTCCTGCGCATCGAGGCCCTGCCCGAGACGGCGGCCGAGGTGCGGGAGGTGGGGCAGAGCCTGGGCACGCCCGGCTCGGTCGTAACCGGCGCGGAGTTCAGCGACGACGCCGTGCGTTCGCGGGGCGACCTGGCGAACTATCAGGTGCTCTACTTCGCGACCCACGGTCTGCTGCCCCAGCCCGACGCCTGTGTGCCCGAGCCGGCGCTGGTCACCTCGCTGGGCGTCGGCGACTCCGACGCGCTGCTCGACACCAGCGAGATCCTCAACCTGAAGATCGACGCCGACCTCGTGGTGCTGGCGGCCTGCGATACGGGCGGGCGCGGCGCGGGCGTGGACCGCACGGGCCTCACCGGCGGCGGCGAGGCTCTGGGCGGACTGACGCGCGCGATGGTCTACGCCGGCTCACGCGCGCTGGTGGTCAGCCACTGGTCGGTGGACTCAGAGGCGTCGGTCAAGCTGATGACCGGCCTGTTCGCCTCGGGCGCGCCCACTCTGGCCGAAGGGCTGCAGCGGTCGCAGGCGGCGCTGCAGGCCGACCCGAACTACGCGCACCCCTACTTCTGGGCGCCCTTCACCCTGGTGGGGGATGGCGAACGGCCGCTGCCGGCGATGACTCGCCGCGTCGCGGCGGCCGTGGCGGATCGTTAGGCCGCCTCGACGCGCCAGCCGCCGCCTGCGTCGCGGCAGGCGGTGTAGCGCTCGGTGTAGCTGCCCTGGCCGCGCTCGGTGATGGTCTGGCGCACGGCGCGGCAATCGCCGCCGCCTCCGCCGGCCGGGCGCACGACGCCGCGCGAGACATAGCCCTGCACCACGCCGTCCTCGATCACCGCCAGCCAACCGCCCGCGGCCGAACCGCCGATCTGGAGCTCCTCGCCGTCCTGCAGGCGGTCGACGATCGGGGCCGAGGTGTTGGGCGCGGCGCGCATGTTGATCCGCCCCGTGGCCACATAGGTCCCGCCCGCATTGCTGACGCGGGTGGCGGGCGAGACGCCTTGGGCGTAACGCCAGCGGCTGGTGTAGGTCTGGCCGCCGCCGTAGCTGGACCCGCCCGCGTCGCCGACCACCTCGATGCGCCCGCGGGCGCCGGTCGTCGGGTCGGACCAGGTCTGGGGCCGGCCGGTGTTCAGCGCGGTCTCGAAGGCGCTTTGGGCGTCGACGCGGGCCTTGCGGTCCATGCGGCAACCGATGCTGTTGCCGATCGCCGAGCCGATGCCCGCGCCGATCACGGCGCCGAGCGCCTCGTTCTTCTTGCTGATCTGGCTGCCCGCCAGCGCGCCCACCAGGCCGCCCACGACCGCGCCCGTGGTGTTGGCGTTGCCCGCGGCGTCACACGAGTACAGCGAGCCCAGCCCGGCAGCTGACGCCGCCTGGGGGGCCGCTACAATCAGGGCGAGGGCCGATACGGCGATGGTCAGTCTTGGCATGGTCATCCTCCTCGTTCCCCGAAGCGGTCATGATGCGGCAGTTCTGTCGGCAAGGCCAAGGTCGGAAATGACGAACGAGTGGACGCCGCCGCCGCAAACGTCGTACCCGACACGCACGCGGGCGTGGCGGAACTGGTAGACGCAGCGGACTTAAAATCCGCATCCGTATGGAGTGTCGGTTCGAGTCCGACCGCCCGCACCAGTCCGGAGCCTGGCGCCGTCAGAGGATGGCGAAGATCGAGTGCCGGATGCCGGAGCTCGTCCGATGGCCGCAGCCGACGGCCAGGACTCCGTTCAGCCATGCATAGCGCGGGTCCGCCGTTTCGAAGACAGGCGCGATGCGGATGTAGTAGTCCGCCGAGGGCACATGGTCGGCGCGGGCCGGGTCGCGGAAGGCCGCGCTGACGTCGTCGCTGATCACGCTGCGGCCCGTATAGGTCACGAAGATCGTCGCCCCGTCGTGCGTCCGGAACAGGACGCGGGCGTCGAATGTCCCGGCGGTCTGGCCCGGGGCAATCTCGCCGCTGGTCGACCAGTTGCCGCCGCCCGGCAGGATCTCGCCCCGTATCCGCGGCCCCTCGAACGACCCGCCGGTGACATAGCCCACCCGCCGCGAGGCCCACGGCGACTGGCCCAGCGGCATGATCGCGCCGCCGACGTGAAAGTCGGCGACGCAGAGCGGCTCGCTCGCGAGGTGCGGAAAATCGAACGCCAGCCCCGCCACGCCGTCAGCTCTTGCGCTGCGGCGTGCTGAGGAAGTCCTGGGCGTTGAAGCCTTCGGGAGCGGCCACCTCGACGATCGGCTCGTCGCGGTTGTCGTATTCCATGCGCAGCGCGCGCGTGATCACCGCGTGCATCGCGTAGAGGGTGGTGATGTAGGTGAACTCGAAGATCTGCTCGTCGCTCCAGAACGTCTTCAGCTTGTCGAACACCTCCACGGGCGTGCGGCCGTCGGCGGCCGTCAGGCAGTCGGCGTAGGCGAGGACGGCGCGCTCCTGGTCGTTGAACACGTCCGAGACCGTCCAGTGGGCGATGGCGCTGATTTTCTCCTCAGGCACCTTCAGGGCCCGCAGCGACTTGCAGTGCTGGGAGAAGACGAACTGGCTGCCCTTCACCCATCCGGCCCGGGTCTGGCCCAGTTCGCGCAACACCGGATCGATCTTGCGATCCGGGTGGCGGTAGACCGCGAAGCCGTCGACGGCATGCTTGAAGATGTCAGGGGCCAGGGCGAACACCGTCCACCAGTCGCCAGGCGTGCCGGTGGCGGTGCCGGGGCTGGCGACGGGGTCGCGGTCGGGACCGAAGAGTCGGTCGTAGTAGGCGGTCACGACTTCCGAGGTGACCTGGTCGCGGGGGACCTGACGAAGGACGGGCATGGCGTTTTCCTGGACTGTGCGGATCAGGCGGTTTTGCGGAATTCGGCGACGTGGGCGCTGTCGAAGTATTCGTCGAGGCGGGTGACCTTGCCGTCCTCGACCTGGCAGACGATGCAGGCCGGTAGCTCCAGCCTGACGCCGTCGTGGGCGCGGGTCCCTTTCAGCACGTGCTGCTGCACGAACCCGCCGGGGAACACCTGGAGCTGCCGGTCGGCGTACTCCCGATCCAGAATCCGGGTGACCATGCCCCTGAGCGTGGCCCGGTTCTCGGCTGGGGTCTGCTCCAGTCGGTCGGTGTTGTGCCAGATGCGGGCGTCGGGCGCGTAGCAGGCGACGAGGCCGTCCACGTCGCCGGTCTCGACGCAATCGAAGAAGCGCTTGGCCAGCGCGCGGATGGCCTCGTCAGTCATGGGGCTTTCCAAAACGCGGCGCGGCTATTCGGCCGGCTCGGCGACTTTGCGGCCGGGTTCGCGCGGCGTGCCATCGGGATTGAGGACCAGATTGACGCTCCGCGACCCGTCGGCCCGCGCCGCCTCATGGGCGATGTCGTGCGGCCCGAGCGGCTTGGTCCACGACGCGAATTCCAGCAGCGCGCCGTCCGGATCGAAGAAGTAGATCGACCGCACAAAGACGTCGTCGGTCACCGTGGGAGAAATCTGGCTGGGCGAATTGTCGTGGTTCGACACCGCCGAAACCTGGACGCCCTTCGCCCGGAGCCGTTCGCAGTACTCGTCGAACTTCTCGGCGGGCACGTCGAAGGCCAGGTGATTCATCGAGCCGTGGGCGGACGCGAGCCCTCCCTGACCGGGCAGGGTGCTGGGCGCCGAGACGCCGGGCACCCCGTCGCGCGCGTTGGGGAACCAGAAGAAGGCCAGGGAGTCGCCATTCCCGATATCGAAGAAGAAATGCTGTCCCATGTTGTTGGGCAGGTCGATCGTCTTGGTCAGCGGCATCCCCAGGACGTCGCGATAGAACGCCACCGTCCGGGCCATGTCCTTGCAGACGAGGGCGATGTGGTTGACGCCCCGGATTTCGAATTCCCGGTTCTTATTCATGACTTCCTCCTTCTGCGGCGCCGCTCCGCGCCGCCTAGCGGTCTAGAAACCCTGGGGCGCCGTGGAGCGTGGCGCATGTGAAACGTCGAGGGGCGTGAGGTCGCGCGCCCAGGCTGCGAACTCCAGCCGGATGCCGTCGGGATCGTGGAAGTAGATCGATCGGATGAAGGTGGGGTCGTCGCCGACCAGCGGGGCCGGGTCGCGATGCGCCACCACATCGGTCACGTCTATTCCGGCGGCGATCAGGCGATCGCGGTAGTCCGTCAGGTCCTCCGGCGCCACGTCCAGCGCCAGGTGGTTCATGGATCCGTGCGCCGACGGTCCGCCGCCGAGGGGCGCCTGCACGACGCCCGGCTGGGCCTCGGGAGCGGCGGGAAACCAGAAGAATGCAATCGAAGCGCCGCCGCCGGCGTCGAAGAAGAAGTGCTGGCCCTTGCCATCCGGCAACTCGAGCGTCTTCACCAGCGGCATGCCCAGGGCGTCGCGGTAGAACGCGACCGTGCGAGCCATATCCCGGCACACGAGGGCGATGTGGTTGACGCCCCGAAAACGGAACCCCGGCGTGTCTCGGTGGCTGTCCATCCTGAGCCTCGCGCGTTGCGGCCGACAGCGGCGCGGTCCTGATCTCCTCAGGAAAGCGCCGCAAGCCCCGCTTTCGCAACCTCCATATCCTGTTCATAGTGACCGCCGCTCACCCCGACGCCGCCAACGACGACGCCGTCGATCTCGATCGGATAGCCGCCGCCAAAGACGATCAGCCGCGGCGTCTTGACAATGCCGTGCAACAGCGGCGGGTCGCCCTTGATGAAGTCGTGCCACGTATGGGTCGCGATCCCGTACGCTGCGGCGGTGTACGCCTTGTCCTGGGCGAGCTCGACCGACAACAGCGGCGCGCCGTCCATTCGGGTGTAGCCTTTCAGGACGCCCGACTCATCGGCCACGGCGATCACCATCGGCACGCCCATCTCGGCTGCCTTGGCCTCGGCGCCGCGCAGGACCTCGGCCGCCGCCGACGCGGTGATCGAACCCTTGGTGAAGGTGCGCGCCATCCTGCCTTCGCTCCCCGTCCTGTTCGCGGCCGCAGTCTCGAGGCGCGGCCTGATCTAGCTGTAGCGGGGCGGCCCGTCGGCAGGCGCCCCAAAATGATTTGCGGCGGCGGTCAAAATAATTGGCGGCTCATGCGAACTCGGTCGCGGCCAGGCCGAGCTCGGCGCGAAGCCAGGACCGGAACGCCTGCAGCCGCGGCGCGCCGGCCATCGCCGGTGAGTACACGAGCCAGTAGGCGATCTTGCTGGTCACTTCGATGTCGAACGGGGCCACCAGCAGGCCTGACGCCAGGAAGTTGTCGATCAGAGGCCGCCGGCCAATGACGACGCCCATGCCCTGCAACGCCGCGGTCGTGGCCAGCTGGATGGTGTCGAAGCGCAGGCCATGGTGCGGGTCGAGGCCTTCCATCCGCCAGCACTGGCCGCGGGCGTGCTCGATCCACTCGGGCCAGCCCTCCGGCGTCCGCGACACGATGATCAGGGTCTGGTTGACCAGGTCCTCCGGCGTGCGGAGCGGAACGGGCCCGTCCCTGACCGAGGGCGTGCAGACCGGGAACATCACCTCGGGGACGAGGCGCTCGGCCGTCAGGCCGGGGAAGGCGCCCTTGTCCAGGCCGGCGCGAACCGCGATGTCGGCGCCCAGGCCGCGCAGGTCCACGACCTCGCCAAATCTGCCTCCGGTGTTGATCTCCAGCTCGATGGTCGGGTGGTCCCGATGGAACTGGGCCAGGCGTGGCACCAGGAAGTTGGCGGCGAAGGACGGCAAGCTGTTGACCACGAGCCGTTCCACGCACGAACGCTGAGCCAGCTGCTCGACACCGTCGTGCAGAATGCGAAAGGCCTCGGTGGCCGCCGTCAGAAACTCTGCGCCGGGTTCGGTGAGCTGGAGACCGCGGGCGCCGCGGACGAATAGCTCTACCCCCAGGTGGTCCTCCAGCGTGCGGATCTGGTGGCTGACCGCCGCCGGCGTGACGTTCAGCTCGTCGGCGGCCTCGCGCACGTGACCGAGGCGGCCGACCGCCTCGAACGCTCTCAGGGCCGTCAGCGGGGGCAGGCGCATGCGATCACCAAGGCAGTCAGACGACCCTGGTCCCGGCCCCCTGCGAGGGCCGGCCCGACAAAGCTGGTTTGTCCTCGGGCCAAAATTTTATGCGGTATGGACAGAATACTTCGTAATCTAACATTCCCTCCAAGCAAGACAATGATCGGCGCAATGCCGGCGGGGAGGAGGGATCATGCTCAGGAAGCTTCTGCTCGGGTCGGCGTGTGTCGGCGCGATGACGATGGGTGCGTTCATGCCGGTTTCGGCGATGGCGGCCGAAAACGAGACCGCGATCGAGGAACTGGTCGTCACCGCGCGGATGCGGGCCGAGTCGCTCCAGGAGACGCCGGTGGCGGTCACCGCGGTGACCGAGAACCAGATCGCGAAGATGTTCGTCCAGGACCTCTCGGATCTGACGCGGGCGGCGCCGAACTTCACGATCGAGGGCGTGGGCGCCATCCACCGAAATGCGTCGGTCGCCTATTCGCGAGGGATCGGCTACCAGGGCGTGGACCAGGCGATCGACCCCAGCGTCGGCATCGCGGTCGACGGCGTGTTCTACACGCGTAACATCGGCGCCCTGCAAAGCACTTTCGACATCCAGCAGGTCGAGCTGCTTCGCGGACCTCAGGGCACGCTGTTCGGCAAGAACACCACCGGCGGCGTGATCAACATCACGACCAAGAAGCCCGGCTCCGCCTACAGCTTTGCGGGTCTGCTGCGGATGGGGAACTACGGGCGGGCCGACGCCTCGATGGCCGCGGATCTGCCGGTCAGCGACACCCTGGCCTTTCGGCTCTCGGCGACGCGCCAACACTCGTCCGGCTACATGCACAACCTCTACCGCACGCCCACGGGCCTGCAGCCCGTCGAAGAGTGGCTGGCCGGCGACGACGTGCAGTCGATCCGTCTGGCCATGCGTTGGAACGCGACCGAGGATCTCGAGGTCAACGCCAGCTACTCCTACGTGAAGGATCGCAGCGACTCGGTGAGTGGCGTGAACGGTTCGTTCCCGACCGACGCGCTGTCGCGGATCGGGCGGCCCGGCTTCGGCTTCCCTGGCGGACCCACCGACCCCTTCGTCGCCATGCGCAACTTCCCGAGCGGCGACTTCCAGGACACCTACGCCGGAACGGTCAACCTGACCTACAAGGGTCAGGGCTACCGGCTGGTCTCCATCAGCGGGATCGTGCGCAGCTCGAACTTCTCTTACAGCGACTTCGACGTCACCGACCTGGCGTTCTTCGAGACGACCGCCTCCAAGCGCCACAAGACGATGTCGCAGGAGCTGCGCTTCGAGTCGGAATTCGAAGGCCCGTTGCAGTTCGTCGCCGGCGCCTACGCCGGCCGTACGAAGTGGGACGCTGACCAGATCTTCTTCCTGGCGACCCAGACATACGAGGCCTCGCGGCAGAAGGAAAAGACCGCGGCCGGCTTCGCCCAGGTCGACTTCAGCGTCACGGACCAGCTGACCCTGACGGCGGGCGGCCGGTATTCCTGGCAGGAGAAGGACTTCGTGCGCCGTCTGCAGCGCCCGATCGCCACCTTCGCGGCGACGCCCGCGGTGACCGCATCCGAGGACTGGTCCCGGTTCACCTACCACCTGGGCGGAAACTATCAGATCAACGACGACGCGATGGTCTACGCCAGCTATTCGACGGGCTTCAAAAGCGGCGGCTTCAACTCGCGCGCCGCTTCGGCCGCCACCATCGGACCGTTCCGCCCGGAGAAGGCCAGGGCCTTCGAGGTCGGCCTCAAGTCCGACTGGATGGAGAACCGCCTGCGCGTGAACGTGGCGGCGTTCTGGAACAAGTACAGCGACCTGCAGGTCTCGGTTTTCCGTCCGGCCACGGTCGGCACGGGCGAGGAGCAGGTGGTCGCCAACAACGCCAACGAGCGCGCCCGCGGCGTCGAGTTCGAGGTGACCGCTCTCCCGGTCGACAACCTGACGGTCACCGCTTCGGTGGGTTACCTGGACGCCGACTACACCAGCTTCGTGGCCAACCTGTCGGGCGGCGCGGCCACGGCGGCCAATCCCTGCGGCGGCCTGCGTGACCGCTCGCTGAAGGGACCCTGCCTGCTCGTGCCCACCCGCGTGCCCGAGATCACCAGCCGCATCGGCGTCTCCTACGATTTCGAGCTCGCGGGCGGCGGCACGATCACGCCCGATGTCGCCTGGTCGCATGAAGGCGCGCACTTCACCGACACGCTCAACGTGCCGCAGGGACGCCAGAAGGCCTACAGCGTCTGGGACGCCAGCCTCACCTACGTCGAGCCCAAGGGCCGCTGGCGGGCGTCGCTCTGGGGCAAGAACCTGAACAACGTTGCGCACCGCCTGTCGGCCGTGCCCACCGCGGGCGTGTTGACCCAACTCTACTTCGCCGAGCCCCGCACCTACGGGGTCGAGCTCAGAGTCAATCTGGGCGAGTAGCCATCGGGGGGATTGCCGGAAGGAGACGACTATGGACGAGCCCATGCGCTACAGCGGCGTCAATCACGTCGCACTGGTCGCGCGCGACATGGCCGAGACGGTGGACTTCTACACCAACGTCCTCGAGATGCCGCTCCAGAAGACGATCGACCTGCCCAACGGGCGAGGCCAGCACTTCTTCTTCGACTGCGGCGGCGGCGGATCCATCGCCTTCTTCTGGTTTCCCAACGCGCCGGAGGCGGCGCCGGGCGTCGCCTCCATGCATCCCGACTACCAGAAGGTCGGGTCGCAGACAGCTCATGCCTCCATGAACCACCTGGCGATCAGCGTGCCCCTCGACAAGTTCGACGAGTATGCCGAGCGGCTCCGTCGCCGGGGCGTGTCGCTGCGCGTGTTGAACCACGAGGACTCGGAGCGACACGGGTCGGAAGAGGTCAACGAGAACACCTGGATCCGCTCGATGTACTTCCGCGATCCGAATGGCATCCACATGGAGCTGGCGGCGCTGGTCCGGCCCTACCGCGAGAGCGACGTCGCCCACGATCCGGTGAACGCCAAAGGTGAACGGGTGCCCCGGACTTCAAGCGCGAAGGTCCCGGCCTAGGGTCCGCCATGACGGCGCAAGCGCAGAGCGACGCTTCTCTACCGCTGGCGCCAGCGTCCGCGGAGTACCCGCCCGTCGGCTACGCCTGGTTCGTCGTTGGCGCGCTGTCGATCGTCAACATGATGTCTTACGTGGAGCGGCAGATCCTCACGCTGCTGTTCGCGCCGATCAAGCGTGACTTCCAGCTTACGGACACCCAGGTCAGCCTCCTGGCCGGGGCGGCGTTCGTGATCTTCTTCGTCGTGTTCGGCCTGCTGTTCGGCAGGTTGGCGGACCGCGGCAACCGCAAGCGGATCATCATGCTGGGGGCTTTGTTCTGGGGCCTGGCGACAGCCGCTTGCGGGGCCGCTCAGAACTTCATCCAGCTCTTCATCGCCAGGATCTCGGTGGGCATCGGGGAGGCGTCGCTGGGCCCCTCGGCGCTTTCGACGATCAGCGACTATTTTCCCCGCCACAAGCTGGCGCGCGCCATCAGCTTCTATACCGGGGCTCAGTATGTCGGCGCGGGGCTGGCGTTGGTGGTGGGCGGCCTGGCCATCCACCTGGTGGCTCAGCTGCCGCCGATCGTGCTGCCTGGCGTCGGCGTGCTCCGGCCCTGGCAGATGACGTTCGTCCTCGTGGGCTTGGGCGGTCTCCTCGTGCTGATCCCCATGTCCTTCGTCAAGGAGCCTGAGCGACGGGGCGTGGCGAAGTCGACCGGACCGGCGGGCGCAAACCGCGGCGAGATGCGGGCCTTCCTCGGCGCCAATCGGCGCATGCTGGCGAGTCACTTCGTGGGGTTCGCCCTGTCCTCGATGCTGGGCTTCGGGGTCGTTGCCTGGGTGCCGACCTTCTTCATCCGCGTCCATGGCTGGGCGGCGCAGGACATCGGCTACGTATACGGGGCGATCCTCGCCGTCATGGGCGGGGCCGGCGTGCTTGCGGGCGGCCGCATCGCCGAGTGGATGGAGGCGCGCGGCGTCAAGGACGCCTATTTCCTGCTCCCGATGATGTCGGCCTCGACGACGATGGTCCTGTTCATCTCCGCCATGTTCGCACCCACGGCCGGGCTCGCGCTCGGCCTGCTGGTCTGTTCGACATTCTTCAGCAGCTTCCCTGTCTCGCTGATCATGACGGCGCTGCAGGCGGTGGCCCCGAACCAGCTGCGCGGGCAGCTCACGGCCCTGTTCAGTTTTGTCACGAACCTGCTTGGTGTCGCGACCGGACCTACCGTCGTGGCCGTGCTGACCGACTACCTGTACCGCGACGAGCAGGCCGTCGGTCTGTCGCTGGCGACCGCCAGCGCGATCATCACGCCCTTGGTGGTCATCCTGCTGGCGATCGGGCGGCCGGGCCTGCGCGACAGCCTCGAGCGCTCGACCAGGCTCTACGAGGGACGGCCTGCCGGATGAGCATCCAAGACACCATGGCAACCGGAGTTGGCCTATGCCGCGCGTAACGCCGCTTCCCCGCAGCAAGGCGTCGGAGGACGTGCTTGCCTTCTACACCGAGGTGTTCGGCGTTCGAGATCCCGTGGCGGAGCCCGGCACGGCGACGGGCACGCCCGGCAACTGGTGGACCGCCTGGGCGCGGGTGCCCGGGATTCTGCGCGCGTTCCGCGCCTATCCCGCCGGCGACTGCCCGCTGGACCCGCAGTTGCGCGAGCTGGCCGTGCTGAGGACCGGTTACGCGCGGGGCAGCCACTTCGTGTTCTCCCAGCACAGCAAGTCGGCGCGCCGCGCCGGCCTCGCCGAGGAGAAGATCCGGGCCGTGCCTTACTGGACGATCTCGGACGCGTTCACCGACGCGGAGCGCGCCGTACTGGCCTATGTCGACGGGATGATCCTGGAGGGCGGGCGCGTGCACGACTGCGTGTTCGCCGCGCTGCGCAAGGCGCTGCCCGAGGACCACATCCTGATGCTGACCTATTTCGTCAACATGTATGCCCTGCATGCGACCAGCACCAAGGCGCTGCGGCTCGAGTACGACGACGTGCCGGAGCGGGTGGTCGAGATTCCCGCGCCCGAGCAGGGCGGCGTGCAGGACTGGCGCGATCCCGTCTGGGCCGAGCGTGGCGCTCTCTAGGGCGATAGCGGGGAGGAGAGTCGAAGTGCCGATCGGTGTGATCGCAAGGGTGAAGGTCGTGTCCGGCAAAGGCGCGGAATTCGAGGCGGCGTTCGCCGAGCAGGCCAGAGGCGTGCGTGAGAACGAGCCGGCCAACAAGCTGTACCAGCTCGTGCGCTCGCGCGAGGATCCGGACAGCTACGTGGTGATGGAACTGTATGATGACGATGCGGCGCTGGAAGCCCACCGGGCCGCCCCGCACATTCTGGCCAACCGGCCGCGGATGGCGCCGCTGGTCGCCGAGAGGACCATCGTCGAAGTGTACGACGTCGTCTGAATGACAGACGATTCCTCGGCTGGACGTCTATCGCTTAGCCTTCTAACTAATGAGGCATGTCGGCGGAGATCCTCGAGGTTCTGAAGCGTGGCGGCTTCCTGGCGGAAGGCGCGGAGGCGCGGCTTGAACCGTTGACGGGCGGGGTCTCCAGCGACGTCTTCCGGCTCGAAACGCCGACGGGCGTCTACTGCGTCAAGCGGGCGCTCCCCCAGCTGCGGGTCGCCGCCGACTGGCGCGCGCCGGTGGAGCGGTCTCAGTTCGAGGTGGAATGGCTGAGGGTTTCGCAGGCGTACGCCGGCGGCGCGATCCCGGAAGTGCTGTTCGAGGACCGGGCCTCGAACCTGTTCGTCATGAACTTCTTTCCGCCGGACAAACACAGCGTCTGGAAGGCCGACCTGGCCGCCGGCGATGTGGATGTCGGGTTTGCGGAGTCGGTGGGACGGCTGCTTGCCGCGCTCCATGCGGGTGCTGCGGGAAGCGCGGCGGTGGCCGCGCGATTCGACACTACGCCGCTGTTCGAGGACCTGCGACTGGGGCCGTTCCTCAGACACTGCGCAGAGGCCCACCCCGATCTTGCAGCGCGCCTGGTGCGCCTGGCCGACCGCACGGCGGCCACGCGCATCACGCTGGTGCATGGCGATGTGAGCCCGAAGAACATCCTGCACGGACCGGCGGGTCCGGTGCTGCTGGACGCCGAGTGCGCCTGGTATGGCGATCCCGCGTTCGACCTGGCGTTCTGCTCGGCGCACCTGTTGCTGAAGTCGGTCTGGAGGCCGCCGCACGTCGCGGCCTATCTGGCGGCGTTCACGGCGCTGCAACGCGGCTACCTTGCCAGGGTGACCTGGGAAGACGCGGCGGCGCTCGAGGCCCGGGCGGCAGAGCTGACGGCGGCGGTGCTGCTCGCGCGCGTGGACGGCAAGTCGCCGGCCGACTATCTGCGCAGCGACGATGATCGAGGGTTCGTCCGAGCGGCGTCGCGCCGCCTCGTGGCGGACACGCCACCTACCATGACCGGCCTGGCCGCGGCCTGGCGTGACGACCTGGGAGCCAGATGAAGTCCACCATAACCGCCGTTCGCGCCCGCCAGGTCTGGGACAGCCGCGGCCGTCCCACAGTTGAGGCGGACGTCACCTTGGCTGGAGGCGCCATGGGGCGGGCCCTCGCGCCGGCCGGAGCCTCGCGCGGCGCGCACGAGGCGATCGACCTGCGGGACGGAGGCCCGCGTTTTGGCGGCATGGGCGTCGACCGGGCCGTAGCGGCCGTGAACGACGAGATCGCCCGCCTGCTGATCGGCCGCGACGTCCGCGATCAGGCCGGCCTGGACGAAGCCATGGCGGCGGCCGACGCCACCCCGAACCTCGCCCGCTTCGGGGCCAACGCGACCGTCGCGGTGTCGCTCGCCGCCCTGCACGCGGCGGCGGCGGCTGAGGGCGCGCCCCTATGGGCCTGGCTGGCTCAAGGGCGGAAGGTGCGCATCCCGCTGCCTGAGATCCAGATCTTCGGCGGTGGGGCCCACGCGGGCCGGCGCACCGACGTGCAGGACTTCATGATCATGACCCCGCGCGCCGCCACCGTGCGCGAGGCCTTCGAGATCACGGCCGAGGTGTTCCGCGCCGCTGGCCAATTGATGGCCGACACCGGCCGCCTCGCGGGCGCCGCCGATGAAGGCGGCTGGTGGCCGGTGTTCGACTCCAACGAGCAGGCGCTGGGCGACCTGACCGCCGCCATCGAGCGGGCCGGCTACCGGCCGGGTGAGGATGTCTTCATCTCTCTGGACGTCGCCGCCAACGAATTGGACAGGGGCGACGGTCGCTATCGTTTGGGCCTGGACGGGTCCGAGTTCTCGACCGACGAGATGGTCGAGCGCGTAGCCGCCTGGGTGCGGCGCTATCCGATCCTATCCATCGAGGACCCGGTTAGTCAGGACGACCTCGCGGGCTTCGCGGCCGCCACGGCGGCGTATGGCGAGCGGGTGCAACTGATCGGCGACGACATCCTGGTGACCAACGCCGATCGCGTCCGGCGCGCGGCCGAGGCCAATGCGGGCAACGCCGTCCTGGTGAAGGTCAATCAGGCCGGGACGGTCACCCGGGCGAAGGCGGCCCTGGATGCCGCCAAGGCGCTGAACTGGGGGGCTATCGTCTCGGCGCGGTCAGGTGAGACCGAGGATGTGTCCATCGCCCACCTCGCCACCGGCTGGGACGCCGGCCAGATAAAGGTCGGCAGCTTCGCCCGGTCTGAACGCATGGCGAAATGGAACGAACTGCTGAGGATCGAGGAGGCCATGGGCGCGGACGCGGTGTTCGCCGGCGTCTCGGCCTTCGCGCCGTCGGTGACGGCGGGGCTGAAATGAAGGCGGTCCTGCACTATCGCGCCAGCGCCGGCTTCCGCGCCATGCTGGCCCACCAGGCCGCAGCGGCAGGCGTCGAGGCCGTGGTGGTCGACGAAACCGACGACGCCGGCTTCGCACGCGAGATCGCCGACGCCGAGGTGCTGCTCCACGTGCTGAAACCGGTGACCGCGGCGATGATCGCCGGCGCACCCAGGCTGCGGCTGGTCCAGAAGCTGGGCGTGGGTGTGAACACGATCGACCTTGAGGCCGCGAAGGCCGCCGACGTGGCGGTGGCCAACATGCCCGGGACCAACAGCCAAGCCGTGGCCGAGATGACCCTGGCGCTGATGCTCTCGGTCCTGCGCCGACTGTCGTACCTCGACCCCCTGACCCGGCGCGGGGAGGGCTGGTCGCCGGACACCGACCTGATCGACGGCGTGGGCGAGATCGCCGGACGCACGGTCGGCTTTATCGGGTACGGAGCCTCGCCGTCACGGCTAAGCGCGGCGCTGGAGGCCCTCGGCGCCCGGGTCATCTACACGGCCCGCAACCCGAAGCCACAGTTGCCCGGCCGGTTCGTGTCCCTGGAGGAACTGCTCGCCACGTCCGATATCGTCTCGCTTCACGTCCCGCTGACGGCGGAGACCGAGGGCCTCATCGGGCGGGCCGCGCTGGCGGCGATGAAGCCGGGCGCGATCCTCGTGAACACGGCCCGTGGCGGCCTGGTGGACGAGGCGGCTCTGGTCGAGGCTCTGCACTCGGGCCGGCTGCGTGGCGCAGGCCTGGATGTCTTCGCCGCCGAGCCGGTGGATCCGGGCAACCCGCTGCTGATGCTGCCGAACGTGGTCGTGGCGCCCCACCAGGCCTGGCTCACGCCGGAGACCCTGGACCGTAGCCTCGTCGTGGCCTTCGACAACTGCCGCCGTCTGATGGACGGGCAGGCGCTTGTGAATCAGGTGGTGTGATGCCCCGTCCCACGGTCGTCTTCGCTTCGGGGCAGCTTCTGACGGACGATGTCTGGGCCCCGCAGGTCGAAGCCCTGACGCCCGACTACGACGTGCTCCTCGCCGATCACGGTCGGGACGACACCATCGCCGGTATGGCCGCGCGCCTCCTGGCCGGCGCGCCGGAGGGGTTCCACTTGATCGCTCACGCCATGGGCGGCTTCACCGCCTTTGAAGTCATGCGCCAGGCGCCGCAGCGGGTGCTGAGCCTGGTGCTGATCGCCACGCTGGCCCCCAACGACGGACCGGCCCAGACGGAGCGCCGGCAAGGCTACATCCGGCTGGTCGAGGCGGGGCGCTTCGACCAGGTGGTTGAGGAGCGCGTGCCGATCCTGCTGCCGCCTGAGCGCCGGGGGGAGGAGGCGCTGCTCGCGCGGGTCCGGAAAATGGCGTCCGACACGGGCCCGGATCGGTTCCTGGCCCAGCAGCGCGCCATCATGAGCCGGATCGACAGCCGGCCGTCGCTGCCTTCGATCAAGGTCCCCACGCTCGTGATCCGGGGCGCCCAGGACGGCATCACCACCCCCGCGCACCAGGACGAGATCCTGGTCGGCATTCCGCACGCTCGCTTCGTCGAAATCCCGGCCTGTGGGCACCTGCCCACACTGGAGCGCCCGGAGACGACAACCCGGCTGCTACTGGAATGGCTGGCGGAGGTGTCGACCTAGCCCTGCAGTTCGCGCCGAACGATCGCGGCGCCGTCGGCCATGGCCTTCAGCTTCCCGAAGGCGACTTCGCGGCTCTGGTACTTCATCCCGCAGTCGGGCGCGATGATCAGGCGCTCGGCGTCGATGAAGGGCAGGGCCGCGCGGATGCGCGCGGCCACCGTCTCGGCCGTCTCGACGTTCGGGTCGTTCAGGTCGATGACGCCGTACATGATGTGCTTGCTGGGCAGTTCGCGCAGGATCGACGGGTCGAGCTTTGGCTGGGCCGCCTCGATCGAGATGATGTCGACGTCCGAGGCTTCCAGCTCTTCCAGGAAGGCGTAGCCGCCCGGCTTGGACGCCCCGCGATGGACATGCGCGTAGCCGAAGCAGATGTGCAGCGCGGTGATGCCGCTCACGCCCTTGCAGGCGCGGTTGATGGCCTCGATGGCGAAGCTGCGCGCCTCGTCGGCCTTGGCCTGCAGGTAGGGCTCGTCCAGCTGGACGATGTCGCAACCGGCGGCGAACAGGTCGCGCATCTCGGCGTTGACGGCGTCGGCGTAGTCCAGCGCCAGCGCGCGCGCGTCGGGGTAGTAGTCGTTCTGCGCCTGCTGGGTCATCGTGAATGGCCCGGGGATGGTGATCTTGACCGGCCCGCCGACGCGCTGCTTGAGGAAGCCGGCGTCCTGGGCCTCGATGGGACCGGTCCGCCGGATCTTGCCCGCCACGCGCGGCACAGGGTTCATCGCCCCCGTGCGGTCCATGGCTAGGCCGGGAGGGTCGGTCTCGATTCCGGCCAGCGCGGTGGCCAGCCGGTTGGAGTAGCTCTCGCGCCGCATCTCGCCGTCACCGACGATGTCGATCCCCGCCAGCTTCTGGTCGCTGATCGCCACCAGGGTCGCCGCCTCCTGGGCGTCGGCCAGTTGCTGCGGGTCCTTGATGCGCCACAGCTCCTGGGCCCGCACGCGCGGGGGCAGGCGGGACTTCAGCCCCTCGCGGTCGATCAGCCAATCCGGCTGCGGGTAGCTGCCGACGATGGTCGTGGGGAGGAGCGGCAGACCCGGGAGCAACATACGAACGAATTCCGATTGATTAGTATTCTATCTATTCTGTAGGAAGGCCGGGGCCTGTCAACGGACGCGATTGCGGCTGGACAGGCGCGGTGGAATTGTCCGGGCATGAGCGACAACCAATTCTACGCCGACCCGGGCAACAGCATCGGCTACCTGACACGGATCGCGTTCCGCTTCTTCTCGCGTGCCCTGGAGATGCGCACGAGCGCGCACGGGGTCTCCAGCGGCCAGTGGCGGTTTCTGCGCGTGTTGTGGCTCGAGGATGGCCTCACACAGCGCGAGCTTTCGCGTCGTGTCGGCATGCGTGAGCCCACCACCGTGATCGCGCTCAAGAGCCTGGAGCGCAGCGGCTTTGTCGAGCGCCGTCAGAGTACGGAGGACCGCCGCAAGGTGCACGTCTTCCTGACGCCGGAGGCCAAGGCGCTTCAGGGGGTGCTGCTGCCCGACGTGGCCGAGGTGAACCGCATCGCCATGGCTGGGCTCACCGAAGACGAGGTGACGGTGCTTCGCAAGGCGCTGATCCAGGTTGGCCGCAACCTGGCGGCCGATGTCGGCGAGGATACGCCAACCGACTCCGCCGCCTAGGCATTCGAACACCCCCGAGGGACACAGATGACCGTGAAGCTTCTCGCAATGGCCGGCAGCACGCGCACCGGCTCGCTGAACCAGGCGCTGCTCGATCTGGCGGTCGCCGAGGCTCGCGCCCGGGGCGCCGAGGTGACAGCGATCCGCCTGAAGGATTTCGCTCTGCCCCTTTATGACGGCGATCTGGAGGCCAACGCCTTTCCGCCCGCGGCGCGGGAGCTGAAGGCGCTGTTCGTGGCCCATCACGGCTTCCTGATGGCGACGCCGGAGCACAACGGCTCGACCAGCGCGGTGATGAAGAACGCCATCGACTGGGCCACGCGACCGACCGAGCCGGGCGAGGCGGGGCTCGTCGCCTTCCGCGGCAAGGTGGCGGGGCTGATGGCCGCGTCGATCAGCCCGTTCGGCGGCCTGAGGGGCATCACCCACCTGCGCCAGATCCTGGGGACCATCCAGACGGTAGTGGCGACCGAACAGGTGCTGCTGCCGTTCGCGCAGAACGCCTTCGACGAGGCCGGCGGGCTGAAGGAGGCGCTGCCGGCCCAGATCCTCGGCATGACGGTAGCCAGGGTGATCGAGCTTGCCGAAAAGCTGCAGCCGCCCACCGCCTAGGGTGGTCGGCGGGCGTCGAAGACCGCTCAGCGCTTCAGGTTCGGATCGAACGGCAGCTCGTAGCCGGTAAGGCGCGTGCGCAGCAGCTTCTTGTCGATCTTGCCCGTGGGGCCCAGGGGGATCTCGTCGACGAAGACGACATCGTCCGGCATCCACCAGCGCGCGATCCGGCCGTCGAGATAGTCCAGGAACTCCTGCTTCCCTGCCGCTTGTCCGGGCTTCAGCTGCACGAGCAGGATCGGCCGCTCGTCCCACTTGGGATGCACCACGCCCAGCACGGCGCACAGGGCCGCCTTGGGGTGTCCCACCGCGATGTTTTCTACGTCGATGGAACTGATCCACTCGCCGCCCGACTTGATGACGTCCTTGGCGCGGTCGGTGATCTGCATGTCGCCGTCCGCGTCGATCGTCGCCACGTCGCCGGTGTCGAAGAAGCCCTCGTCGTCGAGGGCCGAGCCGTGCGGGGCGCCGTAGTAGCCGCTGGCCACGGTGGGGCCCTTGATCATGAGACGGCCGAACGTCCGGCCGTCGTGAGGGAGGCGCGCGCCGGCGTCGTCCACCAGCTTGAGGTCGAGGTTGCCGACGATGCGGCCCTGCTTGAGCTTTCCGGGCACGCTGTCCTCGAAGGACAGCCCGGGCCGCTTCGGGGTGGATACGGTGGCCAGCGGCGAGGTCTCGGTCATGCCCCAGCCCTGAATGACATCAACGCCGAAGTCGTCGTGCAGCGTGCGAATGATGCTCTCGGGGCAGGCTGATCCGCCCACGGTGACACGCTGGAGCGTGGTCAGCTTGCCCCTCGTCTCCTTCAGGTGCGCCAGCAACATCTGCCAGATGGTGGGAACGGCGGCCGAGTAGGTGACGCCTTCGGTCTCGATCAGCTCGTGCAACGCCGCGGCGTCCAGTTTCTGACCCGGCAGAACCAGCTTCGCGCCCACCAGCGGGGCCGAGTACATCACCCCCCAGGCGTTGGCGTGGTACATCGGCACGATCAGCAGCACCGCGTCGCGCGCCGACAGGTTCAGCGCGTCGGGCTGCAGGGTCATCATGGCGTGCAGGTAGTTCGACCGGTGCCCGTAGAGCACGCCCTTGGGGTTGCCCGTGGTGCCCGAGGTGTAGCAGAGCCCCGCAGCAGAATTCTCGTCGAAACCGCCCCAGGCCGCGTCGGCAGGCCGCCCCGATAGCCAGGCCTCGTAGGCTTCGGCCGGGAAGGAGGCTTCGGGCGCCGCCTCGCTGAGGAAGATCACGCGCTTGATGGTTGGGCACTGGGGAAGCAGTTCAGCCAGCAGGGCGGCGCAGGCGGGATCGGCGAACAGCACCGTGTCTTGCGCATGGTTGGCGATGTAGACGATCTGTTCGGGGAAAAGGCGGGGGTTCAGGGTGTGCAGAACCGCGCCTATGCCCACGGCGCCGTACCAGACCTCGAGGTGCCGGTCCGAGTTCCAGCCCATGGTGGCGACCCGGTCACCGGGCCCGATCCCCATCTCCAGAAGGCCGTGTGAGACCTGCTTGGCGCGTCGATGGAGGGTGGCGTAGTCGCTGCGCGTGATCGGCCCTTCGACCGAGCGGGTCACCACCTCGCGGTCGCCGTGCCATCGCGCGGCATGATCGAAGATCTTGTCGAGGGTCAGCGACCAGTCCTGCATCAGGGCCCGCATGGGCGGTTTGCTCCGGTTGTCTCTGGATCGGGAATAATGATTAGATTACGAAGTATCTCATGAGCCGCCAAGCGGCCGAGCCATGTAGCCGCACCTGACGGTAGGGGAGAGAACGCGTGATCGACGACACCGACCTGCTTGCGAAGCTGGACCGCCAGTTCCTGGGCTTCGTGTCGCCGACCTCGCCACGGATCATGGCAGGCGGTCATCCCTGCCAGGGCATCTACACGACACCCAAAGGGCAGCGGCCGAAGACCGCCTTCATCGCCACGCATTACAACGTCGACTTCTCCGAGCACTACATCGCCCCCTACCTCGCCGCACGGGGCTACGGCTTCCTGGGCTGGAACACCCGCTATCGCGGCGCCGAGGACCAGTTTCTCCTGGAGCATGCGGTGATCGACATCGGGGTCGGCGTGCGCTGGCTGAAGGAACAGGCCGGCGTCGAAACGGTGGTGATCCTCGGCAACTCTGGCGGCGGCTCGCTGATGGGCGCCTACCAAGCCGAGGCGATCGCCCCCACGCTAGGCGACCTGGTGACGGGGGCCGGTCTCGAGGCGCTGAACACCTTGCCGCCGGCGGATCTCTATGTGTCGCTCAACGCCCACCAGGGCCGACCCGACGTGCTGACGGACTGGATGGATGCTTCGGTGGTCGATGAGAACGATCCCACGCTCACCGATGAGAGCCTCAACCCCTTCAATCCCGACAATGGTCCGCCCTACTCCCCGGAATTCATCACTCGCTACCGAGAGGCTCAGCGGGCGCGCAACCAGCGGATCACGGACTGGGCCAAGGTGGAACTGGCCCGGCTGAACGCGGCGGGCATTCCGGACAGGCTGTTTCCGCTGTTCCGGTGCTGGGGGGACCTGCGGATGATGGATGGAACGATCGACCCGTCTGAGCGCCAGACGCCGATGTGCTATCGGGGCCACCCGGCGGTGGCGAACAAGACCCCTTCCATCGGCCGGGCGAACAACCTGAAGACCTGGCTCTCGATGTGGAGCCTCGAGACGTCGAAGTGCAAAGGCGCCGACCAGCTCGCCAAGTTCCGACTGCCGGCGATGGTGGTGCAGGGGCTGGCCGACACGGGCGTCTTCCCGTCGGACGCGCAGAAGATCTTCGACAACCTGGGCACGGCCGACAAGGAACTGCACATGATCACCGGCGCCCACTACTTCGAGGACAGCCGAAAGGTGCGCGACGACATGGCGGACCTCATCTGCGACTGGGTGGCCAGGAAGCGCTGAGGCGTCGGCGTCGCGGGATCGGTTACTCGGCCGCGACGGTCCGGGAGCCCGCGTTGCGGGTGGTGAAGCTGCGCCAATCCGTGGTCTTCGGGGCGAGACCCTCGAATGAGGCGAGCTCCGACGGGCGCGTCGCGCCCTGCGTGCCGATGACCGGTCCGCCGGCCGCGGCCCCCTTGGCGGCGGCCACCATCTGGCGGCGGAACTGGATGATGGCGGCGTCGCTGGAACCCAGGTGATCCTCGCTGCGGTCCGCGATGGGGCCCATGCTCTCCCACATCGCCATGTCCTGCGCGGGGATGCCCTGGATGCCGGTGAAGTCGCCGGCCTTCATGGCCGCACGGTCCTGGAGAAAGTTGTTCTGGAGGTTGCGGACCTTCGTCCAATCCGCATTCAGATCCACGCCCGGGACCGCGCCGCAGAACCTGCGCCAGGCGTCCTGAGCGATCCCCTTCGTCGGGTGCCACGCGACCCAGTAGAACATGCAGTTCACGTCATCGATCGGCACCAGCATCTGGGCGAGGTTGTATTGGTCGTTCGGCGGGATCAGCACCGTGAATGGTGCGATGAACACCGTCGTGCGGATGTAGACCTGGGTCTCGGGATCACGGATCGGGCGGCGGATGGCCGCGTAGTGGAAGCCGTAGTCGGTCGCCTCGACCTCAAGGCGCGGCGCCTTGTCGTTCGAGGGGCGCAGCCAGGCGGTCTCGGTGGCGGTGGAGCCTTCCACTTCGGCCGTCGGCATGTTGGTGGAATGCAGGCTGGAAGAGTGGGCGCTGTCGATCGAGCCCTCGAGCACCTGGGCCCAGTTGCAGGCCGCATGCATCTTCACGATCGAGATCCGCGTCGTCGACGAAGGCGCCCAGGCCGGGGTCTCGAACGGGCGCACGCTTCCGGGATCCCCCATCCAGACCCAGATGAAGCCGCCGGCTTCATGGGTCGGGTAGGCGCGGGCCCTCAGGTTCCGCATCGGGCTGTCGGCCGGTTCGGACGACATGTCCTGGATCTCGCCGTCCACCCCGAACTTCCAGCCATGATAGAGACACCGCAGGCCGCATTCCTCGTTGCGGCCGAACGCCAGCGACGCGCCGCGGTGCGGACACCTCTCGTCCAGCACGCCGACCCGGCCCCGGGTGTCGCGAAACACCACCAGGTCGACCCCAAGCAGGCGGGCGCGCACCGGCGCGCCGTCGGCCTCGGCCACCTCTTCGCTCATACACGCGGGCAACCAGTGCTGACGCATCACCTGGCCCATCGCCGCTTCGCCCTCGACGCGGCAAAGAAGTTCGTTGTCGGCGGGTCTCATGCGCTCTTCCGGCGGCGGCGTTGCAAAACTTAGATTACGAAGTATTTTACGGATCGAGGCCGCGATGTCCAGCGGCGGGAGGATACGGACCGCATGGCCGATCGCGTGCTCCGCCTGGGCGTGATTGGGCTAAGCCGCGCCTTCGACCTGACCCGTCCGACGCTAATGGCCGACCCTCGTGTGCAGGTGACGGCCGCCGCCGATCCGCGCGCCGAAGCCCGCGCCGCGTTCTCGAGCGAGTTCGGCGCGCCCGCCTTTGCGGAGGCGGGCGAACTGCTGGAGCAGGCCGATGTCGAGGTCGTCTACATCGCGACCCCACACGCCACCCACACAGAGCTGACGCTGGCCGCAGCGAGGGCGGGCAAGCATGTGCTGGTCGAGAAGCCCATGGCGCTGCGCCTCGCCGATTGTCGGGCGATGACCGAGGCCGCGCACGAGGCCGGTGTTCGCCTGCTGGTCGGGCCCAGTCACGGGTTCGATCCGCCTGTTGTCAGCGCCGCCGCCCTGATCGCTTCGGGGGAACTCGGGCGACCGCGAATGGTGACCGCCATCAACTTTACCGACTTCCTCTACCGACCGCGTCGGCCCGAGGAACTCGACACGTCCCAGGGCGGCGGCGTGGTGTTCAGCCAGGCCGCGCATCAGGTGGACGTGGTGCGTCGGCTGGTCGGCGCGCGAGTCGCGACGGTTCGCGCCGCCACCGGCGCCTGGGACCATGGCCGCCCCACCGAAGGCGCCTACCAGGCGTTCCTGACCTTCGAGGGCGGAGCCTCGGCGGCGCTCACCTACAGCGGCTATGGTCGCTACGACACCGACGCCCTCATGGGCTGGGTCGGCGAGACGGGCGGCCCGAAGGACCCCGAGGCGTACGGCGACGCGCGGCGGCGGCTGTTGGGCGCCTCCGAGGCCGAACTCAAGGCGGCGCGCGCCTATGGAGCGCCGCGGGAGCCGTCGCCATCGCCCATCGGTCACGAGCACTTCGGCTTCGTCCTGGTCGCCTGTGAGCGCGGCGACCTGCGGCTCACGGCGACAGGCGTCGACGTCTACGGCCCCGACGCCCGCCGAACGCTCGACACGCCCGTGCAGGCTGCGACGCGCCACGGGGTCGTCGACGAGCTCTGGGCCGCCGTGGTGGAGGGTCGCCCACCGATCCACGATGGCGCCTGGGGATGCGAGAATCTGGCCGTCTGTCTGGCCATCCTGCGATCCGCGGCGGAGGGCCGCGAGGTCGCCATTTCCGAGATCGAGGACTCGCCATGAGCAAGCTGCGCCTCACCCTGGCCTGTTGGGACTACGACCGGACTCGGGCGCTGGCCGACGGCCGCGTGCAGCCGGAGGGGATCGACCTGAACTTTCTTCCGCTGCACGTGGAGGAGACGTTCTTCCGGATGCTGCGCAACCGCGAGTTCGACGTCGCTGAGATGTCGCTCTCGTCCTACTGCGTCTCGCTGATGCGCGACGATCCGGCGTTTGTCGCCATCCCGGTCTTCCCCTCGAGGTTCTTCCGCCACTCCTGCATCTTCGTGTCCGCCAGGAGCGGCATCCGCGAGCCGAAGGACCTGATCGGAAAGCGCTTCGGCGTGCCCGAATACCAGATGACGGCGCCGGTCTGGATTCGCGGGATTCTGTCCGATGAGTATGGCGTCGCGCCCACCTCGGTGCGGTACTTCTCCGGAGGGGAGGAGGAGCCCGGGCGCGACGAGAAGCTGAAGCTCAGCCTTCCGCCCGAGTTCAGCGTCACGCCGATCGGCCCCACACAGACGTTGTCCCAGATGCTCGCGGACGGCGAAATCGACGCCCTGCACACGGCGCGGACACCCTCGACCTTCTACTCGCGGCCTGACGATGTGAGGCGGCTGTTCCCCGATTTCGTACCCGTGGAGAAGGACTACTACCGGCGGACGGGCATCTTCCCCATCATGCATGTCGTGGCGATCCGCCGCTCGGTCTACGAGGCCAACCGTTGGATCGCGCAGTCGCTCTTCAAGGCCTTCTGCGAGGCCCAGGCGCTGACGTACCAGAATCTCGCCGTCACATCGGCCATGACATCGATGCTGCCCTGGCAGGTCGCCGCCGTCGAAGAGGCCCGCGCCGAGCTCGGCGACGACTGGTGGCCTTACGGCTTCGCGAAGAACCGCACGGTGCTCGACACCTTCCTGCGATACCACCACGAGCAGGGCCTGTCGGCGCGGCGACTGCAGCCGGAAGAGCTGTTCGCGGCGGAGACGTTCGAAGCGTTCAAGATCTGATGAGCCGTCTCGCGCCTCTCGAGGGACTGCCGCCGGATCAGAGCCTCGGCTTTCAGGTCCGCCGTTGTCATCGGGCTTTCGACCGTGTCCTGAACGCCCACCTCGCGCCCGCCGGTCTCAGCAGCGGCTTCTGGTACTTCCTGCGCGCGCTCTGGCAGGAGAACGGGGCGACGCAGCGCCGCCTGGCCCAGCTCAACAACGTCACCGAGCCTACAGCTGTGGCTGTGCTGGGCGCCATGGAGCGGCTGGACCTGATCCGCCGCGACCGCAACCGGCAGGACCGGCGGAAGCTCAACATCTTCCTTACGCCGCGGGGCGAGGCGCTGGAGGCGGAGCTGATCCCGACCGCGGCGCGGATCAACGACATCGCGGGCGAGGGCGTCTCGCCTGCCGATCTGGCCACCTGTCTCAGCGTGCTGAAGCGCATGAGCGACAACCTGACGCGCGAAGCTCAAGCCCGGAGCCCGGCCCCATGATCACGCTCTACGGCGGTCCCACGCCCAACGCGCGGAAGGTGGCCATCGCGCTCGAGGAGATGGGGTTGGCATGGCGGCTGTCGCCGATCGACATCCTGGATGGCGACCAGTTGGCCCCTGCCTTTCTCAAGCTGAATCCCAACAACAAGGCGCCCGTCATCGTCGAGGATGAGGATGGGGCCGATCCATTCGTTCTGTGGGAGTCGGGCGCTATCCTCTGGTATCTCGCCCACAAGACCGGCCGCTTTGCGCCGGTCGAGCCGCGGGCGCGCGCGATATGCCACCAGTGGCTGATGTTCCAGATGTCGGGCGTGGGGCCGATGTTCGGCCAGAACGCCCATTTCTCATTTTACGCCAAGGCGCGTCACGACTACGCGATCCAGCGCTATGCCAATGAGGTGACCCGCCTGCTGCGGGTCCTGAACGGGCGTCTTGCCGAAGGCCCGTACCTTGCCGGAGACGACTACACCGTCGCCGACATGGCGACCTACCCCTACGTGCTGCGCCAGGTCGAGGCGCGGGCGGCGGAGTTCCCCCACCTCAAACGGTGGTGCGAGAGGGTGGGCGCACGGCCGGCTGTGAAGCGGGGAATGGAGGTGGGGCGCGACCTCCTGAGGAAAGAGACCATCGAGGGGGGCCTCTCGGGCCTCTCGGACGAGCAGCGGTCGATCCTGTTCGGCGAAATCCAGCACGCCCCGCGCTGAGCTGCTTCCCCGTCGCGACAAAATATGTAGAGTTCTAAGGATTATGGGGAGGGCACGTTGGAACCGGACACACTGAGAAGCCGGCCGCTGTGCGTCGTGAATATCCGGCTAGACGACGACGCGCCGCTGGCGCTGGGCAAGTCGCCGTTCCGCAACCGGCGCGTCAGCTACATCGCAGGAGGCGAAGTCGAGGGCGAGCGGCTGCGCGGCGAAGTGCTGCCTGGCGGCGGCGACTGGTCCGAACTGGGCCCCGGGCCCGATGGCGCCGCGCTCACGTTGATCGACGTCCGTTCCATCTGGAAGACGCATGACGGAGCAATGATTTACGTCACCTACGGCGGGCGCCTGGTGATCCCCGCGGACGTGCTGCCGGCCTTCCGCGATCCGGCGCAGGTCGAGGGGCTGTCCGAAGACAGCTACTACTTCCGTATCCAGCCGGTGTTCGAGACGGCCGACGATCGCTACGGCTGGCTGAACGCGACCGTGGCCGTAGGCGTCGGCAAGCGGACGGCCGCCGGGGTCCGCTACAGGATCTTCAGTCTTGAGTAGCGAGCCGGTCCGCCCGGCCTCGCCGACCTATGCCTGGTATGTGGTGGCCGTGCTGCTGCTGGCCTACACGCTCTCGTTCATCGACCGGATGATCCTCAGTCTGCTGGTCGGGCCAATCAAGGCGGACCTCGGCATCAGCGACACCCAGATGAGCCTGCTGATGGGGTTTGCGTTCGCCATCTTCTACAGCGCCCTCGGCATCCCGCTGGGCTGGTTCGCCGACCGCCGCGCGCGCAAGGGCCTGATCGTGGCGGGGATCGCCGCCTGGAGCCTGATGACGGCGGCCTGCGCCTTCGCGCGCGGCTACGTCGGCCTGTTCCTGGCCCGGGTCGGGGTGGGCGTTGGCGAAGCGACCCTGTCGCCCGCCGCCTACTCGATGCTGGGCGACTACTTCCCGCGCGAGAAGCTGGGCCGGGCGATGGCCGTCTATTCCATCGGCGTGCCGCTCGGCTCAGGCATCGCTTTGGTGGCGGGATCGCTGGTGGTGAAGATGGTCACCGAGGGGCCTCCGGTGATGCTGCCGCTGGTGGGAGCCCTGGAGCCCTGGCGACTGACGTTCCTCTGGGTCGGCCTGCCCGGCCTGCTCGTGGCGTTGCTGGTGGCGCTGACCGTGCGCGAACCGCCACGCCAGGGCGTCGCGCCAACAGCAGGCAGCGGCGAACTGATCGCGTTCCTCAAGGCGCACCCGGCCGCCATCGCCTCGCACTTCGGCGGGATGGCCCTGGTGGCGCTGGTCATGTACGGCGCCATGGCCTGGATTCCGCAGTTCCTGCACCGCACCTACGGCATGCCGGTGCCCCAGGCGGGGTTGTGGTTTGGCGCCGCGACGGCGGCCTGCGGCGCAGGCGGCCTGCTGTTGGGCGGCTGGCTGGCGGATCGTCTCTACCGCCGCGGCCTCAAGGACGCGCATCTGAGGGTCATTCGACTGAACGCCGTCTTGTTGGCGCCCCTGTTCGTCGGGATGGCGCTGGCCCCGTCGGCGCCGGTGGCTCTGGGCCTGATGATCGTGGCCATGCTGGTAGGCACCCTCCACGGCGGCGTGGCCGGCGCGGCGCTGCAGATGATCACGCCCAACCGCCTGCGGGCGCGGATGGTGGCCCTGTACTTCCTGGTCGCCAACCTGATCGGGCTTGGCCTAGGCCCGACCGCCATCGCCCTTGTCACCGACCTCGGCTTCGGGCGGCCCGAGGATCTCCGCTATGGCCTGGCCATCGTGACCGCTGTCGCGCTGCCGATCGCGGCAATCGTCCTGAGCGTCGGCCTCATGCCCTTCGCCCGCGCCGTGGAGGCCGCCGAGCAGAATACTTAGCATACTATGGAATCTGGTGTACCGTGACGACAGGCCCTGCGATGAAGACGGGGTCAACGGGGAGGTTGCGATATGTCCAAGCGTCTGACCGATGGTGTCTCATGGGCGGCCATGACCCTCGCCCTGTTTGCGGCCGGACACGCCGCCGCGCAGGAAGCCGAGGTTTCGGAACTGGTCGTCACCGCCCAGCGGGTCGAGGAAAACATCCAGAAGGTGCCGATTGCGGTGACGGCCTTCGGCTCCGCCGCGCTGGAGCGGCAGTCCATCGAAACCCTGCAGGACATTGCCATCCGCACGCCCGGATTCAGCGCCGGTCAGGTGGACCCGGTGCAGCCTAACTTCGCCATCCGCGGCATCGGCTCGGCCTATGGCATCAGCCAGAACGCGGGTGGCGACGCCTCGGTCGTGGTCTTTGTCGACGGAGTCTACGCCGGGCGTGGCGGCACCCCCGATATCGACGCGATGGATCTGGAGCGGGTGGAAGTGCTCCGGGGGCCGCAGGGCACGCTGTTCGGCAAGAACGCGGTCGGCGGTCTCATCCAGTACGTGACCCGCAAGCCTTCCAACGACACCCGCTTCCGCGTCGAAGGCAGCCTCGGCAACTACGACCGCCGCACCTTCAGCGCCCGGGGTAACATTCCGCTCAGCGACACCGTCTATCTGTCGGGCGGCGTGTCGGTGAAGTTGCGCGACGGATACGAATTCAATCAGACCACCGGCAATGACGTGAACGACCAGGACCTGCGCACCGCGGCTGTCGCCCTGCGCTACCTGCCCAGCGAAGACCTGGACATCGTGCTGGCGGCCGATTTCACCGACCAGGACCAGCGCGGCAACCCGCGCGACAACATCTGCGACGCGACCCTACGGGGCGGTGTGCACTGTGTCGGGGTCAACCCCGACCCGCGCATCGTGAACGCCTACACCGACGGCTACACGCGCCGCTGGCTCCAGACCTATCGGGGCGAGGTGAATTGGAAGACCGCGCTCGGGACCGTCACCTCGATCACCGGCTATCGCGCGGTCACGACGAACATCCGCATCCCGTTCTTCGCGAACCCGGTGAACCCTCCGAACCAGATCGAGTCGACCCAGACCGATCACGAAAAGAACGATCAGTTCAGCCAGGAAGTCCGACTGTCGTTCGACGCCTTCGGCGGCCGCCTGAGCGGCCAGGTCGGGGCCTACTATCTGCACGAGGACAACTTCCGCATCGAGGACCTGCGCCAGGACTTCCCGTCGCCGGCCCTGACGGGCGTGGCGACCTATCCGCAGGACGTTTCGGCCAAGAGCTATGCGCTGTTCGGTCAGGTCGGGTTCAACGTCACCGACACGCTCACGCTGACCGCCGGTCTCCGCCAGACCTGGGAGGAGAAGTCGGGCCGCTTCATCGGCATGAAGGTCTCCGGCCCCGGCCAGCCGCCCCCGCTGGGCGCCAACTACGACGTCCGCGGCCGCAAGAAGTGGAATGCGCTGACGCCCCGTTTCGCAGCGGACTGGCAGGCGACGCCGGACATCCTCGTCTATGCCTCCGCCACGCGGGGCTTCAAGAGCGGCGGGTTCCAGGGTATCGCCGGCACGGCGCTCAGCCAGTCGACCCCCTATGACCCCGAGTACGCCTGGAGCTACGAGGGCGGCGCCAAGACCCAGTGGCTGGACAAGCGCCTGCAGGTGAACGCCTCGGTCTTCCACACCGACTACAAGGACCTGCAGGTCTCGCAGCTGGTGCCACTGTGCTGCGTCGTCGTGGGTAACGCTGCGACGGCAGAGATCGATGGGTTTGAGGTCGAACTGGTGGCGCGGCCGATCCCCGGCCTGCAGCTCGAGGCGGCCTATGGTTACCTGGACGCCAAGTTCACCAGCTTCGCCAACGGCGCGACGGCCAACTTCACTGGCAACAGCCTGCCGCGCTCGCCCAAGGACAAAATCCACCTGGGCGCCCAGTATGGTTTCGATGTCCAAGGCTGGGGCGTGCTGGGCCGGGTCGATTACACCAACCAGGCGCACATGTTCTTCGAGGCGTCCAACATCGCGACCCAGAAGCAGGCCGGCTACATCAATGTCGACGCGCGGCTCGCGCTGACCTCGCCCGACAAGCGCTGGCAGGTGGCCGTGTGGGGCAAGAACCTGACCGACGAACTTGTGGCCACCTACGTCACCGCCTTCGCCCCCTATAGGCAGGTGCTGGTGCCCTATGCTCCGCCGAAGACCTATGGGGTGACGCTGGTGTGGAGGATGTAGGTTCCCGACGAGAACGCTGGGGGGCGGGAGAGGTGTCGCATGGCTGAGCCTGACGCGTACGCGCGGGAGGATGCGGGGCAGCCCCCCTCGCTGCATCCTCCGTACAAGTCCACCAGCCTCCGCTCACCCTCGCGGCCCCTGGTGCGGATCCCCCAGACTCTGACCGAGACGACCGGGCCCCGCGACGCGGCAGGGCTTATGGGCCCGGCCATGGCCGACCTGACGGCTCATCACGCCGGCGTCCCGCAAGGCCAGAGGATCATCGTGGCGGGACGGGTGCTGGATGAGCGCGGGCGCCCGGCAGCGAACACCCTCGTTGAAATCTGGCAGGCCAACGCCGCCGGCCGCTACATCCACGCCAAGGACCAGTGGGACGCGCCGATCGATCCCAACTTCACGGGGATGGGTCGGGTGATCACCGACGCCGAGGGGAGATACCAGTTCGTCACCGTGCGGCCGGGCGCCTATCCCTGGGGCAATCACGACAACGCGTGGCGGCCATCGCACATCCACCTGTCGCTGCTGGGTCCGGCGTTCGCAACGCGGCTAGTCACCCAGATGTATTTCCCCGATGATCCGTTGATCCCGCTCGACCCGATCGCCTGCGCCGTGCCCCAGCCCTTTCGGGACCGGCTGGTGGCCCGCTTCGACCTCGACACCACCCGGCCGAGCTGGGCCCTCGGTTACCTCTTCGACCTGGTGCTGCGCGGACCCGGGGCCACGCCGATGGAGGCGTGAGCGTGGCCGACAATCAGAGTCCTGAGCGGTTCGGCCAGACCCCCTGGCAGACCGTGGGTCCGTTTTTCCACTACGCCCTACCCTGGAAGGGTGGAGCCGATCTGGTCGGGACGTCCGACCTCGGGGCGCGGCCCGACTTGATCCCGTCCGGGCACGATCTGCTGCACGTCGCGGGCCCGCGCGGCCCCGTGGCGGGCGATATCATCGAGATCACGGGCCGCGTGACAGACGGGGCCGGCGAGGCGGTCCCGGACGCCCTGGTGGAAATTTGGCAGGCGGATTCGGCAGGCCGCTACCCCTCGGAGGCCGACCCGTCCCTCGCGCCTGCGTTCCCGGGTTTCGGAAGGGCCGCGACGGACGAGGATGGAACGTTTCGCTTCCGTACGATCCGCCCAGGCCGCGTTCCGGGACCCGGCAACAGCCTGCAGGCGTCTCACATCGCGGTCGGCGTCCTGGGCCGCGGCCTGATCAAGCGGCTGGTGACGCGCCTGTATTTCGAGGACGGAGAGGGGCTCGAGGACGATCCTATTCTCGGGCTGGTCCCAGCCGCCCGGCGCGCGACCCTCGTGGCGCGCCGCGCCGGGGACGCGCTCTGGCGCTTTGACATCCGCTTGCGGGGCGAGCACGAAACCGTCTTCTTCGACATCTGAGCCGGGAAGGGACATGTGACCTCGCTCCTCAGGGATCGGCCCGGGTCGACCCCGGCCATGCTGGCGGTGTTCGACGATGCGGCGACGCTGGCCCACGCGCTGGCGTTCGAGGCCGCCCTGGCCCGCGCCAGCGCGGAGGAGGGGATCATCCCGCAGGCCGCGGCCGACGCCATCGCGAGCGCCTGCGCCTCCGCCACATTCGACGTGGCCGAGCTTGCCGAGGCCGCCACGCACGCGGGGACGCTGGCCATCCCGCTGGTGGCGCGCCTGCGCGAATTCGCGGGCCCCGAAGGCGGCGCGCATGTTCACTTCGGATCGACCAGCCAGGATCTGGCGGACACCGTCATCATGCTCCAGGCGAAAGCCGCCGCGGCATTGGTTGCGGCCGAGGCGGCGGACCTCACGCAAGCCCTTGCCCGCCTGGCCCGGGACCATGCCGCGGCCCCGATGCTGGGCCGCACGCTGACGCAGCCGGCCCAGGCCATCACCTTTGGGCTGCGGGTCTCGCATTGGTTGCTGGGGGTGGATGCCGCGGCGCGGCGGCTGGATCGCGAGTGCGCGCAGGCGCTGGTGCTGCAACTGGGTGGCGCCGTGGGCACGATGGCTGGCCTCAGCCCTGCCGTCGCCGAGCGAATGGCCCGCGACCTCGACCTGGCCGTTGCGGTCGCTCCCTGGCATGCCCGCCGCGAGGCGCTGGCCGGCGTGGCGACGGCGCTGGCGATCCTCGTCGGCGCAGTCGGCAAAATGGCGCGTGATGTCGCCCTGATGGCCCAGTCCGAGGTGGGCGAGGCGTTCGAGCCGCGTGTCGAGGGCCGGGGCGGCTCGTCGGCGATGGCCCACAAGCGCAACCCCACTGGCTGCCAGGTGGCGCTTTCGGCGGCGGTGCGCGCGCCAGGGCTCACGTCCGCGATTCTCAGCGGTCTCCCGCAGGAGCATGAGCGTGGCCTGGGGGGCTGGCAGGCGGAAGGTCCGGTCCTCGCCGACCTGTTCGGCCTGGCCCACGCGGCGCTCTCGGCCATGCGCCCTGTGGCGCAGGACCTGGAGGTGGACACCGCCGCCATGCGGCGCAACCTGCGCGCGGCCGGCGTCGACGAGGACGTGGGCCACGCCGAGGCGCTCGTGCGGCGGGCGCTCGGCCACTACGGGAAGGACCGCTGATGCCGTTCGTAAGCCGCGATGGCGTTCGCCTCTACTGGCGCGTGGATGGCGAGGCCGATCGACCGGCTCTGCTGCTTCTGAACGCCATCGGCTGCGACATGAGCCTCTGGGACGGCGTCGTCCCGCAGCTCATGTCGCGCTTCCGGGTGCTGCGGATGGACGTCCGCGGGCACGGCGCCTCGGACGCCCCGGCCGGGGATTACAGCCTGGACGACCTCGCCGCCGACGCCGTGGCGGTGTTGGATGCGGCGTCTGCGCCGCGCGCCGCAATCTGCGGCGTTTCGCTGGGCGGCATGATCGCCATGACGCTGGCGCTGAAGGCGCCTGCGCGGGTCGAGGCGCTGGTCCTGGTCTGCACATCGGCCCAGATGGACCCCGCCGCGTGGCAGGCGCGCATCGACACTGTGCGCGGGCAGGGGCTGAGCGCGATCGCCGACCTGGCCATGGAGCGGTTCTTTTCAGAACGGTTCCGACATCAGGCCCCGGGCGTCGTGGCGAGCGCGCGGACCCGGCTTCTGGCCATGAGTCCTGACGGCTATGCCGGATGCGGGGCCGCCATCCGCGACATGGACCTTTCGGCGCGCCTCTCCGGTATAGGCGCCCGGGCGCTCGTAATCTCCGGCGACCGCGATGTCTCGACGCCCTTCGAGGGGCATGGAGATCGGATCGCGGCGGCCGTCCCCGGCGCCCGGGCTGTCGCCCTCGACACGGGCCACCTGCCCAGCCTTGAGGCGCCCGCCGGGCTGGCCGGCGCCATCGTCGATTTCCTGGCGGGGAACGCTGCCGCCGACGAGGCCCGGGCGACCCTCTTCGACGCCGGCCTGGCCGTCCGCCGGGAGGTTCTCGGCGATGCCTGGGTCGATCGCGCGCTCGCGGCCCGCACGCCCTTCAACGCCGACTTCCAGGCGATGATCACGCGCTATGCCTGGAACGAGGTCTGGGGCCGGCCCGGGCTCGACCACCGCACCCGCCGCCTGCTCGTCGTCGCGATGACCGCCTCCCTCGGCCGTTGGGAGGAGTTCCGTCTGCACGTCCGCTCCGGTTTGGAGCAGGGCGGGTTCACGCGCGATGAGCTGAAGGAGGTCCTCCTGCAGACCGCCATCTATGCCGGAGTTCCGATAGCGAACACGGCCTTCGCCGAGGCGGCGGCCGTCATCGCGGGTATCGATTGAACCGATCGCGGGCGTCGGCGGCTCGGTCGCCCTCTGCCTAAGGGGCTTTCGGGCATGCGACGCCGCTTCCGGCCGGCAGGGACAGGCATCGGCCGTCGATATCGGCGGGGGGTGTGAGACCAATGGCGGCGGCCAGTGTCGGGGCGATGTCGACCGTCTCTACGGGGATGAAGCGGTCCTCGGCCCTGGCGCCCTTCCACCAGAACAGCATCGGCACGCGACGGTCGTAGTTCCAGGGTGAGCCGTGACCGGCCCGGGAGTCGCCGTTCATGCCTGTGCCCAGGCTGGTCAGCGGCTGCAGGGCGCCCAGGATGTCGGGCGAGCGGGTCGGATGCGCGCTCATGGCAAAGCGCTCCTTGAGGCTGACCTCCTCGGGCGGCGCGCCCTTGCGGATCGGCGTGGCCAGCAGTTCCTCGCGGGTGAAGACGGCGGCAAGTTCGGGCTGGGCGGCCAGGGTGCGCACGGCGGCGGCCATCAGCTTTTCCCGGTCGACGCCGGCGACCTCGAGCAGCATGACTTCCTCGGGCGAGCCGGCCAGCGGCGGCTTTTCCAGGTTGAACTCCGCCATCAAGGCGGTGTTGACCCGGCCCATCACCTCCGACGCCGAGACGCGACCAGCGGGGTAGCCCTGGGCGCGCAGGCGCTCCGGGATGTCGGAGCCTCCATGGTCGGCGCTGAGGACGACCAGATAAGGCACCCTCAGAGCGTCGAGGTCGACGAACAGCCTGGCAAGCGTCGCATCCAGGCGGTGCATCTGCTCACACATCTCGGGACCGCGCGTGCCGTAGCGGTGGCCGACCCAGTCCGTCGCCGAGAAGCTGACCGCCAGCAGGTCGGTCGCAGGCCCCTGGCCGAGACGATAATGCTTGATCAGGTCGCGCGCCGCCTCGCTGGTAATCTCATCGCCGGCCGGCGAGTTGATGAGGGCGGCCGGGATCGAGGCGGCATAGCCGTCCGGCGGCAGCTTGGATTCCCAGGTCTTGCCGCCGATCTCCACCGTTGTGGCGGCGGCGCGGCAAGCGGGGGTCTGGTAGGTCCATGTCGGCCTCTGGGTCCAGCGTGGCGCGAGCCGCCGGTTGGTCGCCGCGACCGGGGCCAACGCCTTGGCGGCGTCGCCGCCCGGCGGGACGTAGGTGGTGAAACCGTAGCCGCTGAACAGCCAGAAGACGCCGTCGGGCTTATGGCCGGCCATGGTGATCGCCGCGCGGTCCTTGCCTGAGACCGCCACGACGCGGCTCTGGGGCGAGGTCTCCTTCAGCCAGTCGCCCAGGGTTGAAGCCTCCAGGCGCGCCGGGCCCACAGGGCTGGCCTTCGCGTCATGGGCCAGCACGACGCTGGTGTCGTTGACGCAGTACACCGGCCGCCGGGTCGCCGGGTCGAGAAAGGCGTTGGCGACGATGCCGGTCTTGTTCGGGTGCTTGCCGGTCAGCAGCGTCGAGTGCCCGGGGCAGGTCTCGGTGCCCGAATGCGTCTGGTAGCCGCTGCGATAGGCGACGCCGCTCGCCATGCGCGCCAGGCCGCCCTTGTAGGTTCCGCGCCACTCGTCGAAGAGGTTGGCGCTGTACTGGTCGATGCTGATGGCGACGATGAGCTTTGGCTTCGCATCCTGCGCCAGGGCCTGGGCCGCGGGCAGGGCGGCCAGCGCGAGCGTCGCGGCCGCAGCAAGGCTGCGAAGGGCGGGAAGCGTCATAGGTCGGTCTTTCGTCGCTCGATCGGGATATGCGTTCCAGCCCTAGACCATGGATGTGACGACCAGCCACCCCTCGCGCGAATTCTGCGGTCGTTGCGTGTCGATGGCGCGCATCCTGGGCGTCCATGGCGACGAGCGTTGTCGTGTGCTGCGGGGCTACCTAGAACTCTTGCGTGGGCCCCGGCCCTAACGTGTGAGGCAGGGTGCCATGAACTCCAAGCTCGCGGGCGTGTTCGCCGCCGTGGTCGGCCTGTCGCAGGCCCACGCCCAGACGCCGCCCGAGAAGCCAGCCAAGTGGGATGTGAACGCGCCGCAGGGCGCAGTCGTCCGTCAGGTCCCGATCAACGTCGACGAGGGATCCTGGATGGACCTCGACGTCAGCCCCGACGGCGCCTCGATCGCCTTCAACCTCCTGGGCGACATCTACGTCATGCCGATCAGCGGAGGGACGCCGAAGCGCATAGCAGAGGGTTTGGCCTGGGAGGTGCAGCCGCGCTTCTCGCCCGACGGCAAGCGGATCGCGTTCACCTCCGACCGGGGCGGCGGCGACAACATTTGGGTGATGAACGTCGACGGGTCCGACAAGCGCCAGGTGACCAGGGAGGACTTCCGGCTCCTCAACCAGCCCACCTGGAGCCCGGACGGCCGGTTCATCGCCGCCAAGAAGCACTTCACCACGAGCCGCTCGCTGGGGACCGGCGAGGTCTGGCTCTATCACGTGTCGGGCGGGGCCGGCGTCGTGCTGGTGAAGCGGCCGAACGAGCAGCACCAGAAGGAACTGGGCGAGCCGGTGTACGCCCGGGACGGCAAGTCGATCTTCTACACCCGCAACATCACGCCCGGCCCGATCTTCGAGTACGCGCAGGACTCGAACACCGACCTGTTCAACATCGAGCGCTACGACCTGGAGACAGGTGAGATCTCCACGGCCGTGTCGGGCGCCGGCGGATCGGTGCGGCCGGCCCCGTCGCCTGACGGCAAGAAGATCGCCTTCGTCCGTCGCGAGCGGACCAAGTCCAAGCTGTATGTGAAGGACCTGACCTCGGGAGTGGAGCGCAAGGTCTATGACGCCCTGGACCAGGATGTGCAGGAGGTGTGGGCCGTCAGTGGTCTCTATCCCAACATGGCCTGGACGCCGGACGGCAAGTCGATCGTCTTCTGGGCCGGAGGCAAGATCCGGCGCGTGGACGCGGACGGCGCGAACGCCGGGGTGATCCCCTTCCGGGTGAACGACACCCGCGGCGTCATCGATGGCCCCCACCCACAAATCGCCGTCTCGCCCGATCGCATCCAGACGAAGATTCCACGTTTCGCGGCCGTGTCGCCCGACGGAAAGACTGTGGTCTTCGAGACCCTGGGGAAGCTCTATGTGAAGCCGATGGGCGGCGGTGAGCCCCGGCGTCTGACCAAGGCCGTCGAGGGCATGGAGCTGTTCCCGGCCTGGTCGCGCGACGGCAAGCAGATCGCCTTCGTAAGCTGGACCGACAACGGCCTGGGTCAGGTCCAGGTTGTCCCGGCAGGCGGAGGCGCGGCGCGCACCGTCACCATCCAGCCCGGCCACTATGCCCGGCCGGTGTTCTCGCCGGACAGCAAGATGATCGTTTTCGAGAAGGGCGGCGGCGGCGGCCTGACGTCGGGCGAGTGGTCTGACAACCAGGGTGTCTATCGCGCGCCGGCTACGGGCGGCGCGGCGGTCCGGATCTCAAAGGATCTCTCGTCGCCGCAGTTCGGAGCCTCGAACGACCGAGTCTTCATGGTCGGGCGCGAGCGCGGCAAGCTGCAGCTGGTCTCCACCGACCTGAACGGCGAGGCCAAGCGCGTCCATGCCGCGGGCGAACTGGTGAACGACTACTTCGTCTCCCCGGATGGCGCGTTGTTCGCCTTCCGCCAGAACTACGAGGTCAGCGTGATGCCGCTGATGCCGGGGACGCAGGAGGTGGCGGTCGACCTGAAAGGCGGGCCCCTTCCGGTGACCCGCGCCTCGGTCGGCGGGGCCGACTACGTCAACTGGTCGGGCGGCGGGACCCAGCTGCACTGGAGCCTGGGGCCGGTGGTCTACACGGCGGCGGCCAAGGACCTGTTCCCCTCGGCGCCTCCCGGCGAAGGGGCCGCGAAGTTCCAGCCGCCGAAGACGGGCGTGTCGCTTTCGATGGACGTGCCCGCCGACCGTCCCAGGGGGACCGTGGCGCTGACCGGCGCGCGGATCGTGACGATCGCGGCTCCGGACGGCGGCGTGATCGACGACGGAGTCATCGTGATCCGCGACGACCGTATCGCGGCTGTGGGCAAGCGGGGCGCAGTCTCTGTGCCGGCCGAAGCAAAGGTCGTGGATCTGGGCGGGAAGACTATCATCCCGGGCCTGATCGACGCGCACGCCCACGGCCCGCACGGGGTGGACGAGCTGGTGCCGCAGCAGAACTGGTCGATGATCCTGAACCTGGCCATGGGCAATACGACGGCGCACAACCCGTCGTATCCTTCGACCGAGATCTTCGCCGCGTCCGAGATGCAGCGGGCGGGCCTGATCCTGGGCCCGCGCACGTTTTCGACGGGCACCATCGTCTATGGCGCGAAGCAGGCCGGCAACTACGCCCAGATCGACAGCCTGGACGACGCGCTGGCCCACGTCCGGCGGCTGAAGGCCCAGGGCGCCCACAGCATCAAGAACTACAACCAGCCTCGCCGCGAGCAGCGTCAGCAACTGACCGAGGCGGCCCGCCGCGAGGGCATGCAGGTGGTGGCCGAGGGCGGCGCGCTGTTCGGCCTGGATATGACCCACATCGCCGACGGCAACTCGACCGTCGAGCACAACGTCCCGCTCTCGACCTTCTACGAGGACGTCCTCAGCTTCTTCTCGCAGAGCAAGACCTACTACACGCCGACGCTGGTCGTGACGTTCGGCGGGCTGGCGGCCGACCCCTACTGGCGCGCGCACACCGACGTGTTCGAGCAGCCGATCCTCAAGCGCCATGTGCCGCCCAGCCGGCTGGCCGCCGAGAACGTGCGTCGCGAGATCGCCCCTGAGAGCGACTACGTCGACGACGACAGTGCGCGCGAGGCGCACAAGCTGGCCCAGCGCGGCGTGCCGGTCTCGATCGGCGCCCACGGCCAGCAATCGGGCCTCGGCCCCCACTGGGAGCTCTGGTCGTTCGTCCGCGGCGGTATGACGCCGATAGAGGCGCTGCAGGCGGGCACGATCGTGCCGGCGCGTTCGCTGGGCATGGCCAGGGACATCGGCTCGCTGGAGGTTGGCAAGCTGGCCGACCTCGTGGTGCTGGACGCTGACCCCACGACCGACATCCGCAACAGCGAGAAGGTTCACCGCGTCATGCTGGGTGGCCGGCTCTACGATCCGCTGACCATGAACGAGGTCGTCACCGGCGAGCGCAAGCGGGCGCCGTACTGGTGGGAGCAGAGGTAGCCGCTACTCCCCGGCGCCGATCAGGACAAACGGCGCCCAGGCCGCAGGGTGAGCCCAATAGGGCTGCCAGCCCTCGATCGGCGTGGCGTCGGGCCGGCGGCCGGTGCGGATCGACGCCATCGCCCGCTGCAGCGCCTGCGCCCCGTTGAGGGTCGGGTCGGCTCGCTGCGCGGCCAGGGTCTCGATCATCAGCGCCTCCGTTGCGTCGTCCAGGACGCTCCAGTGGCTGGCGAGCAGCGCCTTGGCGCCGGCATAAAGGAACGCCCGGGCGAGGCCGGACAGGCTTTCGGCCTCCGGCTTTCCGTCGGGCGCCGCCGTGTTGCAGGCCGAGAGGATCAGCCAGTCCGCCGAGAGCTTCAGCGTTGCCGCCTCCGAGGCGGAGAGATAGCCATCATCGAGCGAAGAGGGCGTGGACGGCGGGGTGAAGACAAGCCCGGGCTCGTCCAGCCTGTTGATCGATGTGGGGATCAGGCCGTGCGTGGCGAGCACGACAATCCGCGCGGAGGCGAGAGTGGCGTCCGACTTGATCGCCGCTTCGGTCGCGTCGTCGCCCAGTCTCAGGCTTGTGGCTTGCGCGCCTACGCTGCGGGCGATCGCCAGCAACTCGCTGCGGGTATGGGGCAGGGGCGCGAGGCCTTTTCGCAGCATTTCGGGGTTGGCCAGGGTCTGCCGTCCCGTGTCGCCCCGATGAACGTCGGCCGGGGCGAGAATGAAGCCTTCTCCGGTCAGGACCGGATCGCCGAAGCCGCGGAGGATCTCGCCGCGTTCCCGGACGTCACGGACCACGTTGAACGCGCGGAGGCTCGAGACGGAAGGAAGCGTCGTCAACGCGTAACGGTCCGCCAGCCACGCCGCCGAAGCCAGTCTCGACGCGGAGCCGGTCTGGGCGTCGGCGGGCGGCGCTTGGGTGACGAGCAGTCCGAACGGAAGCGCGCTGAGGGCGCCGCTCGCGGTGACGAAGAGCTGCTTCACGCCCTCCAGGGCCGGTTCCACAGGGGCGATCAGATCGTTGTAGAGGCTGTAGGCGGCGTTCAGATCGAACTCCGGGATGGAATCGTCGGCCGCCGTCGCCATCTGCGCAAGGTCACCCCGCCGGCGGCCCGCCAGCGCCTTGCCGCAGGTGGTCTCGTCGACCTGGCAACGCAGGCGCGCGACGCGTTCGGCCACGGAGTTCGAACCACCCGCCAGCCGGCTCCATGCGATCTTCGTCTTCGACACCGCGAAGACATGGATGTCATTCCACTGGTCGACGGTCAGAAGCAGTCCTTCTCCCGGCCGCAGCCGGGCCTGGACCTCGGCCAGCGAGAGCGGCTTGGGCGAAGCCAACTCTGCGTACTGCGGGAAGCTCTTGCGCAGTTGCGCGTCTGCGGCGGCCAGACGAGCGGCGACTCGCGCCATCTCATCCTCGAGTCGCGCGATTTCGTCGGCGTCGTTGCCTGTCAGGGCGTCCGTCAGTTCGGCGCTGATCGTCTGGAGGTCTCGCGAGAGCGATTGTTGGAGTCGGGCGGCCTCTCCAAGCTTGCCGGATCCGGCCGCCATCCGCGCTGCAGTCTGGGCCAATGCGCGCGCCGCGGCGGATACCTCAAGGTCCTGCGCCGCCAGAAACGTCTCGGCCTCGAGCCCGCGGGTCCGTTCGCGCTCGGCATAGCCGACGGTCAACAGCAGGCCGAGAGCGGCCGTCCGTCCGTGGTCGGAACGGATCAGGTCGCCCGAGAGGGCCTCGCGTGCGCTGGCGCCCGTCGCGTCGGCGGCGCCGGCAAGGCCCTGTTTCAGCGCCTCGATGTCGTTGAGGATTGCGCGGACCTCAGCCAACGCCGCAGGCCGCGTGGCCGGATCCTGCGAAGCGGCCTCAGCCGCCATGAGCCGTATGGCCTGGCGTTCGGGCCGGGGGACACTCGGGTCGCGGCCGAAGCGCTTCGCAAGCCACGCCATGGCTTCGCGCCCGCCGACAGGATCTCCGGCCAGGGTCAGGATGTCGCTGAGTTCGCGCACCGCGTCGGGCAGATCGTACACCCACGCGTGATCCTGCAGCGCCAGCCGACGCTTCCGCAGCAGCTCCAGCGCCTCGGTCTGGCGGCCTGAGACGGCGAGCAGCCGCGCGCGCGATGCGGACAGAACGTCCGACATGGGGTCCGCCGTCGCCGCCGTGGCGACGGACGGATGCGCCGACGCCGCCCCGATCACCTCGAGCGCGCGCCCGATCCTGTCGGTCGCTTCATAGGTCCTGGCCAGCCACAGCGCCGCGTAGGCTACAGTCGTGGGGGCGGCCGCCCGCGACTGCAGATAGTGGTCGAGCGCCGCCTGCAGGTGGGGCGCGGCTTCCTCGGGGCGACCCTGTGACCACAGGTTGAAGCCCAGGTCGCGCGCTGCGTCGGCCCGCGCCTCCCCGCCGTCTGCCTCCTCCAGAGCCTTGCGGCGCAGTGGCTCGACCGCGGCGTAGTCGCTGTAGCCCAGCTCTAGCCAGTGAACGATCTCGTCACGCTCGTCAGGCCCACAGGCGGGGTTGGAGAGCAGGCCAGCGTAGAGATCATGTCCGGCGTCGTCGTCGCCCTTGTAGCCGAAGTAGATCGACAGATTGCGCAGGAGCCGTGGCTCGCAGGCGCCGCCCCGGAGCCGCCGGATGAGCCCAGCGCCGAGACGATCGAGGGTCTCGACATCGTCCGCCTCCAGGCTGAGGTCGAACAGTTGATCGCTGGCCTGGGCGCACGCGGGGGCCCAGGCGTCCAGGCAGGCGCGGGGCAGAACGGCGAGCGCCGCGCGCGCTCCGGCGCCGTCGCCTGCCTCGAGCAGGTGCTTCGACAGATCGAGCGCGACGTCGGGAAGACGCTTGTCCTGGGTGCGGGAAAGGTAGTCCACCCGGCCGCGCAGGTAAGGGATCGACTGGGCGAACTGGCCCGAGACGTCATGGTACAGGATCAGGTCCGCGCGCGTGGCGTCGGCCGCGGCTTCCTGCGCTGGTCCGGCGGCCATCTGGATCTTCAGGATTCGCTGCAGAAACGGGATCTGCTTCTGACTGCGCTGGGGATCATCCAGCGGAACTGTCGCGGCAAGATGCCGGATCGTGGGGATGATCTCCGGGGACTCGCTTCCATGCAGCCGGATCTCCAGCTGCAGAAGCTTTTCCAGAGCTCGCACCTGTTCGGGCGAGTCGCTGTCGGCGCGCGCCGCCTCATAGCGCGCCGCCTTGATCTCAGCCTGCAGCGCTTCGGTCTTTGTATCGCTGGCTCTGGCTGGACCCAGGGGACTCGCCAGGACGGCGAGACTCAGGAGGGCGGCTCTCCACCAGGAACTACGGGGGCGAGCCGGCGTGGCGGCGCGCATCCCGGGTGCCGCCGGCGACCGTCTGTCAGCGCCGCGGGGCGAGCCGGTTTAGATCGCGTTCCGACGGCGAGATGCGGCGATTCAGCGGGGTGTCGTAGCGGTCGTCCGCCGGGACCACGCCGTTGAAACGGCCGAAGGCGTCGTAGCTGTTATAGTAGAAGCGCGGCGCATCGGTGTTGGAGCGCGAGCCCTGGCTGTAGCTCAGGCCGGTCGGGCCGCCGCCACCGCCGAGGTAGGAGTCGCGAATATCGACGCCCTGGGCGGCCGGCGAGGGGCGCAGGTGCTGCTGCTGATCGACGTTCGGGGCCGAGGTGACCGTCAGCGCCAGGGCCGGTGAGGCGAGAGCCGCGAGGCCGAGGGCGATCAGAACCGGACGCATGAGGCGACCTCCACGAACGTAGTACAGCCGAGCCTACGGGGCGCCGGGCCCAACCGCAACCGCTCAGGCGCGACGGCGGGGTGCGACGCCAGCCCCCATCTGTTCCCACGCCGCCACCACGCCGCGCTCAGCCAAGCCGGCGAACAGGCGCTGGACGGCGGCGGCATGCTCCTCGGCCAGCGTCTGTATGGCGGGGCGATCCAGGATGTCCTGGGCGACAGTGATTCCGCCGCGCGTGCGGGCGACGAGTCCGACCCCCTCCAGGCCCAGCACGTGCCGCCGCACGGTCTCGCCGGGCATACGCAGGCGGCGGGCCACGTCGGACACCCTTATGGCTCGAAATGGCGTCGGCTCGGCGGCGGCCTGCGGCGGCCAGGGAGCTTCGTCGAGCGCGGTGACCAGGATCGCCAGGAACGTGAGAGCTGAGGCCACGTCCTCGCCCTCGCGCAACAGGCCGTCGAGGCCGCGCAGCAGGTAGTCGGAAAGGAGCCGAGCCGCGCCACGCAGGGGCACGCCGTCGTCGATGCCGTAGTTGGTCGCGGGCAGGGGATCGAGAAGGTCGCCTTCCAGCAGCCGCGCGTAGAAGGCGATCAGTCGCTCGTGGGCCGCGAGGACGCTCTGCAGATAGGCCGGAGAGGTCAGAAACGACTCGGGGATCACGATGCCGGAGCCCGGGATCGTCTTGCACACCCCCTGGCCCTCAAGCTTCTTCAGCCGCCGACGTGTGGTCTCGAAAGGAATGCCCAGCGAGTTGGCCATGGCGTTGATGCTGGCCGGGCGCCGGGCGTCGTCGGGAGCGGCGTGCTCGAGGTCGCCATAGGCCTGGCGGGCGGCGGGATCACGGGTGAGCGGCGCTATGTTGGCCTGGTTTACCGCAAGCACCAGCAACGCATCCATCGGGCTGAGATCTGCGAGCCCGGCCGCCACCTGCTCCAGCGTGAAGCCGAGCGAAAGTCGCGCCAGGGTCCAGACACGCGGCGAAGGCGTCACCATGGCGACGTCATGCTCCCCAGCCGCTCAACCCGCAAGCGTTGTCTCCCCCCAACGCAAGCGCCATCGCTGCGTTCTGTTCAGCCTTCGGCGGCAATCAGCACGAAGGGCGCCCAGTAGGCCGGATGGGACCATTCCGGCCGCCAGCCAGGCAGCGGGCCGCCGGTGGGGAGTCGCCCCGTCCGCACAGCGCGCATCGCCCTTTGCAGGGCCTGCGACTTGGTCAGCCGAGGGTTGGCGCGCTGGATCGCCAGCGTCTGCACGGTCAGCGCCGCGGTCGCGTCGTCGTAGACGCGCCAATGGCTGACCAGCAGGGCGCGCGCGCCGGCGTAGAGGAAGGCGCGCGCCAGGCCCGACAGGCTGTCGGCGCCCGGCGTGCCGTCGGCGGCGGCTGTGTTGCAGGCCGACAGGATCACCCAGTCGGCCGAGAGGTCCAATGCCGCAGCCTCGGAGGCGGTGAGGACGCCGTCGTCCTGCGACGTCGCGCGGGCGGGCGGGGTCAACACGAGACCGGGCTCGTCGACGCCGCCGATCTCTCGCGAGAGCAGGCCGTGCGTGGCGATGGCGACAACGCGCGCGGCCGCCAGATCGGGTGAGGACTTGAGCGCCGCCTCGGTGGCCCGGCCGCCCAGGCGCAGGCTGGCCTGGGGCGCGCCGAGGGTGCGGGCCATGGCGCGCAGTTCGTCAGCCGTACCGGGGAGAGGGCCGAACGCCATGGCCAAGGCCTTGGGGTCGGCCAGCCGCCGGTCGGGGCTGGCCCCCTTGAGCGTCGGATCGCCATAACCCACGAAGGACCAGCGCGTCTCCGGCCCGCGTCGGCTGTGCGCCGAGGCCCGCAGGCTGGCTACGGACGGGAGGGTTGTCAGCGCATACCGGTCGGCCAGCCAGCTGGCGTGCGCGAGGGCGTCGGGCGCGCCGCCTGGATCGCGGGTGGGCAGCAGCGCCAATGGCAGCCCGGCCAGCGCGCCGGAACTGGTGACGTAGAGCCGGTCGACTCCGGCCAGCGCCGGCTCGAGCGGCGCGATCAGGTCGCGATAGACGCCAAAGGCGACCTGGCCGTCGAAGGTCGCCTGGCTCTCGCCGGCGGCTGTCCGGCGACCGCTGCAGGCGCTGTCGTCCACCTGGCAGCGAAGGGTGCGGATGCGCCGTTCCAGGTCCGCCTGGCCTCTGGTGATGCGGTTCCAGGCGGCACGGTTCCGCGAGATCGCGAAGACATGGACGTCCTCGCCGGCGGGGACGATCAGCAGCAGTCCCTCGCCGGTCCGCAGACGGGCCTGTGCCTGAGGGATGGACAGCGCCGGCGGCGATACGGTCTCGGCGTAGCGCGGATTGTCGCGCGAGAGGCGGGCGTCGAGGCTGGCCAGCTCACGGCCGACCGCGTCCAGCGCCCCCCCGATCCGTGCGGCCTCACCGGGGTCGTTCTGGGGCAGGGCCTGGACCAACTGGCCCTCCAGTTCCCGAACCTGACCCGCCAGAGCCTGTCGCACGCGGGCGTCGCGGGCGGTGGCGGTCTTGCCCAGCGCCGCGCGGGCCGTGGTCTCGGCCAACGCACGGGCGGCCGGCGAGATGTTGAGGTCCTGCGCGGCGGTAAAGGCGGCGTTCTGCAGGCGCGGCAGCTCGCCGGGCGTCTGTTGCGAGGCGTCCCAGGCCACGGTGAGATAGCGGCGGAACGTCGGCCGCCCGTCAGCGACCGAGTCCTCGCCCGCGCGTGCTCGCCGGAGCGCCGCATCGGGGCCCGACCCGACGGCGAGGCGATCGGCGGCGCGGCGGGCGCGAACGATGGCGACGGCGCGCGCCGACATCTGCTCGGCTCCCGTGTTGGCGGCCTGTCGGTGCTGGGCCTCGGCCAAGGCGTCATAGGCGCGGCCGGTGTCCGGGTGGCGCTCGCCCAGGGTGGCGCGGCGGATCTCGAGCGCCTTCACCAGCAGTGGTTCAGCCTGCGCGTGGCGTCCCTGGGCGACGAGGTCGCCCGCGAGGCCCGCGTAGAGGGTGGCCGTCGCCGGCGTCCGTTCGCCCCGGGCTGCGCGGGTGATCTCCAGGGCTCTGCGGTGCAGCCCTTCGGCCTTGCGTCGCTGGCCGCTGGAGGCCAGCGCATCGGCCAACGCGCCATAGCTGGCCCCCGTGTCGGCGTGGCGCTCGCCCAGCACCTTGCGGCGTATGGCCAGCGCCTCGCGCAACAGGACCTGGGCCTCGTCCGACTTGCCCTGGGCGGTCAGGTTCGCGCCCAGCGCCGCCGCATCGGCGGCCGTTGCGGGGTGGCTGCGCCCACGAAGCTCCCGGTCGGTGGCAAGAGCCAGACGGTGCAGCGGTTCGGCCTGGACGTGCCGGCCCTGGGCGTCGAGGTTGGCGGCGACCCGGGCGTAGGCCTGAGCGGTGGCGGCGTCGCGTTCACCGAAGGCGTGACGACGGAGCGCCAAGGCGCGTCGGTGCAGAGGCTCGGCCTCGGCGTGGCGACCTAGGTCGTCGAGGGCGGCGGCCAGAGCCCCAAGGTCGGCTGCGACGCGGGGATCGGCCTCGCCGGCGACGCGGGTGTCGATCTCAAGGGCCGCGCGGTAGAGCGGTTCCGCTTCCGTGGCTCGGCCCAAGGCCCGCAGGACATCGCCCAGAGCGACCGCGCCGGCGGCGGCCGCAGCGCTGTTGGCGCCAAACAGGCTCCGTCCGGCGTCGTGCAGTTCGCGACGCAGCGGCTCGGCCTCGGCGAAACGGCCCTGGCGCTCGAACAGGGCGGCCAGGTTCGACATGGCGATGAGGGTCTGGGGGTGCGCAGCGCCCAGGGCGCCGCGATCGACGGCCAGCGCCTTGCGGAAATAGGGCTCCGCCTCGGCGTCGCGCCCGCGATGGACCAGGGCCTGGCCGATCCAGGACCAGGACGCGGCCGTGATGGGCGCCTCAGGACCATAGGTGCGCTCCTCGATCGCGGCGCGCCTGCGCGTGGCCTGCTCCAGCCTGCGCCAGTCGCCCGCCATCTGCGCAGCCTCGGCCTCGACGACGAGGGCCGACCACGCCCGCGCGTCCTTGCCCGTCGGCGCGCGCGAGGCGGCGCCGGCAGGCGCTGCCGTCGCGAGAATCAAGGCCGCGCAGGCCCCGACGCCTGCACGACGAAAGCGGGGCCGCATCTCCCGTTCGTCCTTTCCGAATCTCCCTTAGGTCGAGCCTACTCGCTGGGAAGGCGAGCGCGCATGGGGCCTGTGGTCGCGTGGGGTCCTGTCGCCCCGATGTAGCCCAAGGTTGCAGCGCGCTGCACGGCCTGCGAGCGTCCGGCGACCCCCAGCTTCCGCGCCGCGTTGGTCACATGAAACCGGACTGTTGGCAAAGAGATGGCGACGATCTCGCTGATCTCGGAATCCGTCTTCCCGGCGGCGGCCCACTTCAGGCACTGGATCTCGCGGCGGGTCAGCCGGGCCGGAGGCTGGTCGCTGCCGGCGACCGCGTCCTCGTAGGTGGCGACGAACCGCAGGGCCAGCACGTGCAACTCGGCCGCATTCGCGGTGAAGGCCCGGACCACGTCGATAGCAGGGTCGGGCGTCGCCCACACCACCGCCCCGATCACCCCGCCGGGCAGGTAGACCGGACTGACGATCGCCGAGGCGACGCCAAAGGTGTCGATGGGCCCTTCGCTGTTGATCAGCTCGAGCGTCGGGTTCGCCCGCCAGGAGCCGAAGCGGGCGCCATCGAAATAGTACGGCTCGGCGCAGGCGCGCGCGGCGTGAATGAAAGCGGCCTTCAGGGCGAAGCTGTGGTCCTCCCAGTAGCGCAGGGTGGGATCGATCCAGCGGAACACGGTTTCGGCCAACGGCCGGCCGTCCACCCCCAACGGAGGTTGGGCCGAGCTGATGTCGGCGGCGGCGGCCACGAAAGGCAGCCCGATCCGCGACCCGGCCGCCACGATCTCGTGGGCCAAGGCCTCGGATTCCTGGAGGAAAGGGGCAGCGTCGCGCATGCCGTAGGGTTATTCCTATTACTTCCGATAGCTTGTTCTGACCCGCTAGGGGCCGCAAGCTGGCGAGGTGCGTAAATCCCTCGCGCACGTCGCGGCGACGCCATGGATCTTGAGCTACGTGATGAGGACCTAGCCTTCCAGGCCGAGGTCCGGGCCTTTCTCGATGCGAACCTGACCCCGGAGCTGCGCGCTGCCGGCGCCGGGCTCACCAGCGTGTTCTGCGAACCCCGGTTCAGCCTCCCGTGGCAGCGCATCCTGCATGCGCGCGGGTGGGCGGCGCCCAGCTGGCCCAAGCCGTACGGCGGTCCGGGATGGAACGAGGTGCAACGCTCGATCTTCTCGGCCGAGTGCGCCCGGGCCGGGACGCCCAGCCTGTCGCCCATGGGCCTGAAGATGGTGGGGCCCGTGATCATGGGCTACGGCACGCCCGAGCAGAAAGCCTACTACCTGCCCCGGATCCTCTCGGGTGAGGACTACTGGTGCCAGGGTTATTCCGAGCCCGGCTCCGGCTCGGATCTCGCATCGCTTCAATTGCGCGCTGCAAGTGACGGAGATGACTACGTTCTCTCCGGATCCAAGATCTGGACCACGCATGCCCACTTTGCAAATCGGATGTTCTGCCTGGTGCGGACCTCGACCGAGGGCAAGCCGCAACAGGGCATCACCTTCCTGCTGCTGGAGATGAACAGCCCGGGGATCGAGGTCAAGCCGATCATCACGTTGGCGGGCGAGCACGAGGTGAACCAAGTGTTCTTCGACAACGTCCGGGTTCCCAAGGCCAATCGGATCGGCGAGGAAAACCAGGGTTGGACGGTGGCCAAGTACCTGCTCGAGTTCGAGCGGGGCGGCGGCTCGGCGCCAGGGCTGCAGGTGGGTCTGGCCCGCGCTCAGAAGATCGCCGAGGCAGCCGATGGGGACGACGCCGCCCATCGGCGCAGGCTGATCGAGGCCGAGATCGCCATCACCGCCATCGATATGTCCGAGCGGATGGTCCTGGCCTCGCTGGCCGGCGGCAAGAATCCCGGCCCTGCGTCGTCCATGCTCAAGATCAATGGCACGGAGGCCATGCAGCGGTTGGATGAAATCTCCATCGCCGCCCTGGGAGCCTACGCCCATGTCGATCAGCCCCAGGCGCGCGAGCCAGGGTCGAATGTCGAGGCGGTGGGGCCCCACGAAGGCCTTGTTGCGATGCCACGCTACCTGAACAACCGGGCCGCCTCGATCTATGGCGGCTCCAACGAGATCCAAAGGGACATCATCGCCCGGCTCGTGCTGGGGCTGTGAGGGAGGAAGCCATGACCCTGCTGCTGAACTTGAAGCGTCCGCCGTACCGGACCTATTCGATCACCCAGCTGTGCCGCGAGTTCAACGCCACGCCGCGCGCGCTGCGGTTCTATGAGGAGCAGGGCCTGCTCTCGCCGGCGCGCCGGGACACGGCGCGGGTCTACTCCTACAAGGATCGGGCGCGGCTGCAGCTGATCCTGCGCGGCCGCCGCGTTGGCCTGTCGATCGCCGAGATCCGGGATATCCTCGACACCTACGACGAAGAAGGCCCCACCGCTCAGGACGCCGAAGCGCTGCGCATCCACAAGAAGCGGATCGAGCAGTTGCAGGCCCAACGGGCGCACGTGGATGAGGCGATCGAGGAACTGAAGCAGGGCGCCAAGCACCTGATCTGCAAGTACCCCCAGCTGGCCGAGAACGCGCAGTAGCCCTCGCGGCGCCGCGCGTGGGCCGGAAACCGGCCCTGAGGCGGAGCGTCCGTCACGCCGACCCGATCCACGGACGCCCGCGCGCGGACGCGCTCGGCGGCGGGACCGGGCCAGCGGCCCGGAGATCAGCCTGCGCGGGTGCGCGTGCAGACCAGACTTCCGAGCGTCGGCGAGCCGGAACGGCGGAGGTCGTGCCTCCGATCAGGTCCCTGGCCGACAACGACGACGCCAGGCGACAGCGGGCGAGGACAGGCGTCTCGCCTGCTGCGGCTCACAGCGAAGGGGCGGGGGTCTAGACCCTGGCGATGGCGTTCGGCGATGGGCTGCAGTGTCGCAGGCCAAAGGCCAGTGCGTCTCCAGGTCGGAAGACAGCGCAGTCCGCAACGGTTGAGCGCCGATTGCCGAAACTCGCCTGCCAGGGTGTCTGCCCTTCCCATGAGACCCAATCGAAGTATCGTGAGGGTTGTAGTGGGGGAAGTGATGTGCGTGCGATAGTTGTCGGTGGACTGGGTTTTGTCGGGTCTCACCTGGTACGGGAACTGACGGACCACGGTCATACGGTTGTTGTCATCGACTGTGGGCCTTTCGGGCCCGGTGTCGAGGACGGACATCCGCAAGGCTCGATCGCCGCAAGCTTGGCCTTTCGACGCCATGAACTTCTCCCTCGGGCGCGGATCGTTCGCCTTGACGTTGCCGACCGTCCCCGGCTGGCCGAGGCCCTGGACGCGGCGGATCCGGACTGCGTGTACTACCTGGCGGCCGCGCCGCTCGTGAGCCAGGTGGAGGCCAACCCGCCTGAGGCGGGTCGCTCGATGATGCTGGGTCTGACTCACGTGCTGGAAATCGTTCGGGCGCGCTCCCGGCCGACCCGGGTGGTCTACGTTTCCTCCAGCATGGTCTACGGCCACTTCGCCGCCAATCCTGTGTCGGAGGACGCACCCACCAAGCCAGTCAACCTCTACGGGGCCCTGAAGCTGGCAGGGGAAGTGATGACGCACAGCTATCTCGCGCGCACGCTGCACGAGAGCGTGGTGGTGCGCCCGTCTGGCGTCTACGGGCCGACTGACATCCATGGCAGGGTGGTTCAGAAGGCGTGCGAAGCGACCCTAACTGGCGAGCCGTTCATCGCCTCCAATCCAGCCGAGACCTTCATCGATTTCACATGGGTCGGGGACCTGGTCAGCGGCCTTGTCGCAGCCGGCGAGACGCGAGGGCTGGGTGGCGACACGTTCAACCTCACCTTCGGAGGCGCCCGCTCGTTGGAGGACCTGATCGGGGTTGTCCTGCGCGAGGCCGGAAACCTGAACGTGGTTCGCTCAAACAGCGGTGCGGGCGACCGTCCGCGGCGAGGCACTCTGGATGTCTCTCGTGCCCACCGGCTGCTTGGGTACCGTCCGCGCGTCGACCTGGAGTCGGGCGTGCGGCGCTATCTCGATTTCCTGGTCTCGCATGCCGTTGCGCCGGTCGCGGCTCAGTGATGAACGCCGTATCAAACCCTGCGCACGTGATCGATTTCGCTGGCATCAAGCGCGAGCATGCCGAATTGGCCGACGTGCTCAACGCGCGAATTGCGGAGGTCATGGCAAGCGGCCAGATGCTGCAGGGGCCCGGCGTCGTGGCCTTGGAGCAGAGCCTGGCCCTGGCCTGCGGGCGTGCGGAGGCCGTCTGCGTCGGGTCGGGCACCGACGCGCTCTACTTCGCACTGCTTTCCGTCGGAGTGGGCCCTGGTGATGAGGTGATCGTCCCCGACATTTCGTTCATCGCGACAGCCGCAGCGGTGGCGCGGACGGGCGCACGGCCCGTTTTCGTCGATGTGGACGATGCCTGTTTGCTGGACCTTGAGGCGGCGGGGCGGGCTGTCACTCCGCGCACCAAGGCCGTGGTCATGGTCCAGTTGTTCGGCGCCATGAGCGACCCCGAGGCGTTGCGCGCGTTTGGCGCCGCGTATGGCGTCGCGATCATCGAGGACGCTGCCCAAGCATTCGGAGCGACCCATGGCGAGGCTGCGGCCGGGGGAGTCGGTCTTGCTTCGGCGCTGAGTTTCGATCCGATGAAGGTGCTGAGCGCGCCGGGCAGCGGAGGCGCCGTGTTGACGGACGATGCCTCGATCGCAGCCCGAGTTCGCCGCCTGCGGTACCACGGGCGCGAGGCTGGAGACTACGTCGAACCGGGCTACAACTCGCAGCTCTCGACACTGGCCGCGGCCGTGCTTTCCACGAAGCTTGAACGGCAGACCGATTGGGCTGCCCGACGTGCGCGCATCGCCGAAAGGTATATCCACGAGTTCTCGGACCTGCCGCTGGAGCGTCCGTCCGTGTCGCCGCACGTACGGCATGTTTGGCACAAGTTCGTTCTGCGGGCTGCGGAGCGTGACCGCTTCATGGCTCATCTCAAGAGTGTCGGCGTGCCCACGCTGGCGCACTATCCGCGGCCTTTTCATCGGGAGCCGATGTTTGGTGTCGCTGCGGACGGTCTGTTTCCCAACGCAGTCCGGCATGCTGGGTCCACGCTGTCCCTACCGATCCACGCGCACCTGACCGAGGTCGAAGTCGAGCGCATCATCGCGGCCGTACGGGGCTTCTTCGCTTGATCGGCGCCGAGTCGGCCGATGTGGTCGGGATCGGGACAAGCCCCCTCACGCTTATGCGCGCGATCCGCCTGGCTGAGAGTGGGCGCCGCGTCCTGCTGGCGGACCGGTCGGCTACGATGGGCGGCGGATGGATGGCGGGGAGCCTCCTGGGCTTCGAGCGCGTCGAGATCGGGGCGCATCTGCTGGAGAACCGTCTCGCCCTCATGCGTTGCCTGGAGGTCGATATGGGCGTGCCGATGAAGGTCGATCCCTCCTACAGTTTGATCAACGGACGACGCGCGCCGATGGGCCTCACGCGCGCGGCCTTCCACGCCGCCGTCGCGGCGCGCGCGCTGGCGCGGAGGGAGGCGGACAAGGCGCGCCGGGGTTTGCGCAGTGCGTGGCGTACGGCGATCAGTTCCGCCCATCTCTACAAGTACCCGCAGGAGGGCGCGTGGGGCCTCCTGGAGCGCCTTGGGCAGCGCTTCTTGGCCGCTGGCGGGATCATCCGCCATGGCCTCGACGTGCGCGAAATCCGGGTCGAGAACGGGCAAGTCTCGATCATGACCGACGCTGGTGTCACGACGGCGCGCCTTGCGCTGATGTCTTCGCGAGCGTGGGCGCCGGTCATGATCGACGGCGAGGTCGAGCCGGTCGATGTTGAACATGGCATGTGCTGGAACGCTGTCCTGCACATCGCGGGCTGTGGCGGACCGCCGCTTTCATACGTGGAGATCTTGGGTGATCCGATGCTGAAACGCGTGCGCGACATCGGCGAGTTCGCGAGACCGGCCGTCGCGCCGGGAGAGCGGCTGCTCGTCGTGCAGTACCGGCGGGACCAGTCGCTGGACGACCGCGCGCTGGGTCGGCGGCTGGCTGAAGGGCTGGCGCACGTGCGTCTGCTCGAACGTCCTGGTGTTCTCCTCGCAGTGGCGCGGACGGACACGCCGCTATCCACCCTGACTGACGCCACGCTTCAGCGGATCGCGCACCGCACCGGAGGGCGGGTCGAGACCCTGGAGACGTCGGATCTGGCCGAAGGATTCGTGTCTGCCTACGACCGGCTGCAGCCCCTCAGCCCGGTGGCTTGAGCCGGTCGTAGGCAGCCACCAGCGACGAGGCTTCGCGCGCCCAGTCGAACTTTTCGCGCGCGACGGCCAGGGCCTGCTTGGCCTTCCTCTTGCGGAGATCGTCGTTCTGCAACATCTCGCGCAGCGCATCGACCAGGCCGGCCGGCGTATCGTCAGGGGCATAGGCGCCTGCGTCGCCCAGGAGGCGCGCCGTCTCCTTCAGCCGGTAGCTCACTATTGGAATGCCGAGCGCGCTGTATTCGAAGACCTTGTTCATCGAAATCTTGTCGTTGAAGGCGTTGCGTGGGTCTGGGATCACGCCCACGTCGAAGTCGGCTAAGTGCGCCCAGAGACTAGCGCCCGAGAGGTACCCCGTCAGGGTGAAGAGCGCGGTGAGGTTGGCGGTCTCGATCTTCTCTCTTAGGGACTCCAGGGCAGGCCCGTCGCCGATGATGACCACCTGGAAGTCGGTCAGACCCTCGGCATGCAGGCGCGCCACCGCCTCCACCAGATGGTCTAGGCCATCCTGGAAGCCGATGATCCCGAGGTAGCCCACGACCAGGCGCTTGCCGCGCCGCGCGGTCCGATCTGGCTCGGCGACTTTGAGGTGCAGGGCGTCCGGAATCGTGTGGACGACCGACACCTGCTCCGGCGACTTGCCGCCCCGCTCGAGCGCGATCTCGCGGAAGGTCTCGTTGGAAGCCAGCACATGGTCGGCCATTTTGAACGACAGCTTCTCGAACAGCAGCAACATCCGGTGGGTCAACGTCCGTCCGAAGCGGGACTCGTATAGTTCCGGCGATAGGTCGTGCTGGTCGAACACGAAGCGGACGCCGAAGAGCTTGAAGGGCGCGGCGACGAGGAAGATGACGTCGGGCGGGTTGCAGGCGTGAATGACGTCGAAACGTCCCTTGAGGGCGACCCTGATCAGCAACCGCAGCTCATGGAACAGCGCCGCGCCGTACTCGAGGGCATAGCCGGCTAGGCCCCCCCTGGCTTCAAGCGGCAGTCCGTGGCGGTAGATTTCGATGCCCTCCAACCGCTCATGCTTCAGTTGGGCCGACGGTCCCGTGGGGCAAATCACCGTGACCGCCCAGTCGGCGTCGCGTAGCGCGAGAGCCTGCTGCCAGACGTGACGGTCGAACGGGACCGGAAGGTTCTCGACGATGATTACGCAAGCGCGACGACGCGGTACGAGCGTCCTTGGCATACAGAGGTTCCTGCAGGCTGAAGCCAGATCCGGGGAGCCGGCGCCAGCATTGCAGGTCGCAACGAGCTCGTCGATGTCCGGCTAGAGTTCGGCCCAGGACTGGAAGGAGCGATCCAGCATGATCGTCCGCGTTGAGGGCAGGGGCGCGCGGATCGTGAAGATGGCGCCGGCGCCGCGATCGCTCTGGACGGTCAGCGCGCCCTTCAGGTCGCGCACGATGGCGGCCACGATCGACATCCCCAGGCCGCCATTGGCTGATCGGCCGTCGCTCAGGCCCTTGCCCTCATCGGCGACGGTAAGGACCAGATCCTGCCCCTCCCGGCGGCTCGTCACCGACAGCCGGCCGCCCGGCTTGCCATCGTAGGCGTGCTTGGCGGCGTTGATGGCGAACTCGTTGATGGCGATCGCCAGTTGCTGGGCCATGTCGCCGGGCACGCGGGTGAGGTCGGATTGCACGCGGCACTTGAGGCCGGTCGAGGCCGACACAGCCTCACAGAGACCGGTGAGGAAAGGGGTCATCTCGACCGACGGCGCGTCGGCGTGCTCGTACAGATACCGGTGCAGCTCGCCGACTGCGACGAGTCGCGCGCGGCTGGCCTCGAGCGCCGCCTGGGCCAGGGGGTCGCGGGACCGCAGTTGCTCGAACACCAGCATGTCGGCGGCCAGTTGCAGGCTGTTGGCGACCCGGTGATTCAGCTCCTGGATCTGGCGTTCCTGGTCGGCAAGGCGGGCCCGGGCATCGGAGAGCTCGCGGGCCAGTCCCACATTGGATGTCACGGCGCTGGCGAACATAGTGGTCGCACCCAAGTTTATAGTGAAGCTTGTTCCTATTCGGGACGTCGCCTTTTGCGACGCCAACCCTCCAACAAAGGGTTGCAGTACATTGTTCCGCGAGTTGCAGAATAAATGGGGCGGAAGAGTGACGCGTGGCCGTGTTTTACAGACTTTCGCGGGGCGCGTTAACGCCTTGTTAAGTGTTCGCGCCCCGCGGTGGCTTGTTGCTTAGGCGAGTTTTCGGACGTTGGGCTCCCGATCCCACTGGCGGTTGCGGGCGGGAGGAACGAAGCTGTCGGCCCCGCCTGACAGATCCACGATCCCGGCGTCAGGCTCGACATTCGCCTTGTCGAGCAGCGGCTGGGCCTCGGGCGTGAAGCCGATCGCCTTCAGGTGCACGAAGGCGTTCGAGACAAAGTCCACGGCGGCGCTTTCGCCCAGGAGGTCGGCGCAGCCTTCCTCGGACAGGACCAGGGCCACGGCGTCGAACAGCACCGAAGGCATGCCGGCCAGCTGGCCATCCGCCCTCAGCAGCTTGCCGCCCTTCAGCTTGGCCCCGCCCACCTTGGGCGCGATGATCTTCACTGCGGCGCCTTCGGCCAGGGCTGCCGCCTTCACGGCCTCGACCACGGCGCCGTCAGCCCCGTCCGTCACCAGGATGCCGACCGCGCGCCCCTGCAGGGTCTCGGGATACTTGCCCACGATGCGGAGCAACGGCGAGGCGTCCATGTCGATCGGCTCGACGGCGGCCGCGTTCTTCGGGGGCATCGGCATGCCCAGCCCGTCGGCGACACGGGCCGCGAGGTCCTGGTCGACGTTCCGGAGGTTGCCAAGAATACGGCTTCTGACGTGCTCGAAGCTGCACTTCGACAGCTCGAACACCAGGGCGCTGGCCAGGTGGGCCTGCTCGATCGGGGTCTGCGAGCGATAGAACAGCCGGGCTTGGCTATAGTGATCGGCGAAGGTCTCGGCGCGCAGACGCGCCTTGGTCTGCTCGACGGGCGCCGCGAAACTGCGGAACCCGCCTAAAGGGTCCTCGCGCGGGCCGCCGGGCTCGCCAGTGTCGGCGAGGCTATTCGGTTCATAGTTTGCGCGCCCCTTGAAGACCTGGGTCTGCATGTGGCCGTCGCGCTGGAAGTTCTGGAAGGGGCAGCCCTTGGGCTGGTTGATGGGCAACTGGTGGAAGTTGACCGTGCCCAGGCGCGACAGCTGGGTGTCCTGGTAGGAGAACAGCCGGCCTTGCAGCAGGGGATCCTCCGAGACGTCGATGCCGGGGGGCATGTTGGTGGGCAGGAAGGCAGCCTGCTCGGTCTCGGCGAAGAAGTTGTCGGGATTGCGATCCAGCACCATCCGCCCGACCACCTGGATCGGGAACAGCTCCTCGGGAATCAGCTTGGTCGCGTCGAGGATGTCGAAGGGAAAGGCATCGGCTTCTTCCTGGCTCAGCAGCTGCACGCCGAACTCCCACTCGGGGAAGGCGCCGGTGTCGATGGCTTCGAACAGATCGCGGCGGTGATAATCCGGGTCGGCGCCCGCGATCTTCACGGCCTCGTCCCAGCAGGTGGACTGCGTGCCCAGCGTCGGACGCCAGTGGAACTTCACGAATGTGGCCTCGTCCTGGTCGTTCAGCAGCCGGAAGGTGTTGACGCCGAAGCCCTCCATCATGCGCAGGCTGCGCGGGATGGTTCTGTCAGACATGGCCCACATGATCATGTGGGTGCTCTCGGGCATCAGCCCGATGAAGTCCCAGAAGGTGTCATGGGCGCTGGCCGCCTGGGGATAGCCGCGGTCGGCCTCCATCTTCACCGCGTGGACCAGGTCGGGGAATTTGATCGCGTCCTGGATGAAGAACACCGGGATGTTGTTGCCCACGAGGTCCCAGTTGCCCTCCTTAGTGTAGAGCTTCACGGCGAACCCGCGGACGTCGCGCGGCGTGTCGACCGAGCCGGCGCCGCCGGCCACGGTGGAGAAACGGGCGAACACCTCGGTCTTCTCACCGACCTCGGTGAGAATCTTGGCGCGCGTGTACTTGGACAGCGACTGGGTCAGCTCGAAGAAGCCGTGGGCGGCCGAGCCGCGGGCGTGGACGATCCTCTCGGGGATCCGCTCGTGGTCGAAGTGCTGGATCTTCTCCCGCAGGACGAAGTCTTCCAGCAGGGTCGGCCCGCGCGCGCCGCCCTTCAGCGAGTTCTGGTTGTCGCTGACCGGGACGCCGTGGTTGGTCGTCAGGCGCGCATCGGGCGCCGAGGCCGTCTGGTGGGTCTCGCCACCGTTTCCGGCAGTCGCGGGGGTGGCGCGCGACGGCGCGCCCTTGGTGGTCGGCATGACGGAAGGTCCCTGAGCTCGGAGGTGCGACGATCGCTGGGATCGCTAACGCCCGAGCGGGCCCTTCGTGGCAGCTGAGGGTCGGAATTCCTGATCGCGCGCCGACTAGACGCAGACGACGCCGCTCTTCGCGTCGGTGTAAGCGCCGCCGGAGTAGGCTACAGCGCCATTGACCAGCACCGTGTCGACGCCGCGGGCCGCGCGTGTGTAACGCATGCCGTCACCCGGCATGTCGAACACCGGCAGTTCGTCCTCGCGGTCGATGGTGGCGGCGTCAAAGACCACGATGTCGGCGGCCAGACCCGGCTGCAGGCGGCCGCGGTCCTTGAGGCCCCAGATGTCGGCGGTCTCGGAGGTGATCTTGGCCACGGCCTTCTCCAGGCTCATGGCGCCGGCCTTCCGCACGAACTCGGAGAACAGGTAGCCGGTGTCGCCGTACGTCGAGAAAGAGGCAAGGTGCGCGCCGCCGTCGCTGGCGCCAATGTGGACCAGGGGGTGGGCCAGCATCGGGCCGATGCGGTCGGTCACCTGGTGACCCTGGCCGGCCGACAGGAACGCGACGTCCAGACCGTTCTCCAGGCTGAGCTCGATGAGCGCCAGGCCGGCGGGCTGGCCGCGGTCCTTGGCGATCTGGCTCAGCGTCTTGCCCACGAGTGCACGGGGGCAGGCGTCGCCGCCGCGGGCGATCAGGCGGCCGAACATCGCCTCACCGCCATCAGGTCCCAGGTCCGCGAGCATTTTCTCCCGCGTCTCCGGATCGCGCAGCGCCGCCAGGCGCTGGTCCAGCGGCTGGCGCAGGATGCGCACCCAGCGCGGCAGGCGGGCGAAGAACAGGCTGGGGCGCAGCAGGCTGAAGCTTATGTCGATCGGCCGCGTCTGCATCTGCGGCCAGACGCGGGCCCCGCGCGCGAACTGTTCCTCGACGCGGGCGATGGCGCGCTCGGCGTTGTCGGGCACGGCCAGGGTGTCGAACAGCGGCGAGAAGGTGGTGGGTATGTTGTGCCGGATCGACAGATCCGCCAGCTGGTCGATCCGCGCGATGGTGATGTCGGTGGCGTAGAACTCAGGCACCACCTGCAGCATGCGGCCATACTCGCCCAGCACGGCGGCCAGGGCGTCCAGCTCTTCGGCCTGGGCGTAGCGGCTGGGCACCGGACGTCCATGCTCGTCAAGGTCGACGAAGCTGGTCGACAGGCCGACGGCGCCGGCGTCCAGGCATTCGCGCAGCAAGTCCTGCATCGCGGCGATCTCGCCAGGCGTCGCGGCGCGCTCCTGCGCGGCCGGACCCATGACCCAGAGACGGATCACGCTGTGCCCGACCAGCGGCGCCACGTTGATCGACAGGCCCTTCTCGATCGCGGCGCGGTAGCCGGCGAAGTCTTCCCAGGTCCATTCGAACGCGGTCGTGAAGGCCTCGGGCGGCATCTCCTCGATCTGCTGGAACATGCCCACGACGGCGCGGCGGTCAGCGGCCTTGAGCGGCGCCAGGGACAGCGAGCAGTTGCCGGGCACCACGCAGGTGACGCCGTGCTCAAGGGCGGGCTTGGCTGCGCCGTCCCAGAGGAGTTGGACGTCGAAGTGGGTGTGCGGATCGATGAAGCCGGGGGCGACGATACGGCCCGAGGCGTCGATGACCTGCCGGGCCTCGCCCGAAACCTGGCCGACGGCGGCGATCTTTCCGTCCTTCACCGCCACGTCGCCCTGGAAGCCGGGAGCGCCCGACCCATCCACCACGGTCCCGCCGCGCACGATCACGTCGAACATCCCGTCTCTCCTTCAGGCGTCCGGCACGATCCTGCGCCAGGACTGGCCATAGAGGTCTTCGAGGCTCGACGCCCCGCAGGCCTCCATCAATTTCAAGCCCGTGTCCTCGTCGAGCAACACGGGATGCTCGGACCCGTCGGGATGCAGCAGTCGCACAACGAGCTCGGCCGTGCCGTCGTGGCCGGCGACGATATCGGCCCCGACGATCACCGCCTCGTCCAGCGCGCTCTCAGGCATGCGTGACGGGCGGCTCGACGAAGATCACGTCCGAACCCAGCATCAGGCCGGGCGGCCGACGCATCGCGAAGACGTGCAGGTTCCAGCTCTTGATTCTGTCGACCGCGCTCTCCAGCGGCTGGTCCGGCATGGCCCGCGCCGCCAGCTGCTCGACCGTCTCGCCGGGACCTGGCGTGACGAACCGGCGCTGGCGGCTGAGCTCCGCCATTAGACCCGCTCGACGATAATGGCCGGAGCCATGCCGCCGGCGGCGCACATGGTGACCAGGCCGCGCTTGAGGTCGCGCCGCTCCAGCTCGTCGACGATGGTGCCGATCAGGATCGACCCGGTGGCGCCAATCGGATGGCCAAGGGCCATGGCGCCGCCGTTCACATTGACCTTTTCGCGGTCGAGCTTGAGGTCACGAATGAACTTCTCGGCGACGACGGCGAAGGCCTCGTTGATTTCCCACAGGTCGATGTCGTCGACCGTCAGGCCTGCCTTCTTCAGCACCTTCTGGGCCGCAGGGACCGGAGCGTTCAGCATCAGCGTCGGGCTGTCGCCGACGTTGGCCATGGCCACGACGCGGGCGCGGGGCTTCAGGCCATGCTTCCGGGCGTATTCGGCCGAGGCCAGCAGCACGGCGCCCGACCCGTCCACGACGCCCGAGGAGTTCCCGGCATGGTGGAAGTGCTTGATCTTGAGGTCAGGGTACACTTGGTTGATCAGGCCCGCGAAGGTGGTGCCCCTGCTGTCGAGCGGCATGTTGGCCATCGCCTCGAACGACGGCTTCAGGGCGGCCAGGCCTTCCAGGGTGGTCTGAGGGCGGGGGAATTCCTCGTGGTCGAGGGCCACCGAGCCATCCTCGCGCAGCACCGGGATCAGGGCGCGGTCAAAGGCGCCCTCGGCGATGGCCTTGGCCGCGCGCTGCTGGCTGACATAGGCCAGCTCGTCCAGCGCCTCGCGGCTGATGCCTTCCAGGGTGGCGATGGCGTCGGCGCAGATACCCTGGTGGCTCTGCGGGTGCTTGGCGCGCAGGCGCAGGTTGCCCGAGTCCATCAGCATCGGGCCGGCTTCAGGATCCGGCTTCGGCGCGCTGGAGGCCGTGTAAGACATCATCTCGCAGCCACCGGCGATCACGAGATCTTCCATGCCCGACATGATCTGAGCCGCGGCAAGGTTCACCGCGGTGATGCCCGAGCCGCAGTAGCGGTCGAGCGTGACGCCCGAGGCCTTGATGTCATAGCCAGCGTCCAGCGCCGCCATGCGGCCCATGTCGCCGCCCTGCTTGCCGCGCTGGGACGAGGTGCCCCAGATCACGTCGTCGACGTCGGCGGTGTTCAGGTTGTTGCGGTCGCGCAGCGCGGCCAGGACGGTGGCGCCCAGGTGCTGCGGGTGGTGGTCCGCAAGGGCGCCCTTGCCAACCTTGCCGATACCGCGCGGCGTGCGGCAGGCGTCGATGATGTAGGCTTCGCCCATAGTCTTTCCTCGCGAGCATGAAGATCGTTGCCGCGGAGGTTCCTCGCTCTCCGTAAGGTCAGTCTAGAGCCAATCGAACGGAGGCCTGACGCTCCGGTACGGCGTTTCCAGCTCGATGAGCCGCAGGGCCAGGCCAAGATCGAGCGATCCGGCCGGGGCTTGGCGCGCGGCCCCATGCGCCTGGCGCCGCGCGGCGACCAGCCAGTCGGTCTCGCCCGTAAGCTGGTGGACGCGCAGCAGGTCATAGATGTCGTTGGAGCGTCGGGCCGCCACCGCGGCGCGCTCGGCGAAGGCCGGTTCGGCGTAGGCGTCGTGGGCCAGCGCCCACAGGTCGGCGTCGCCGGCGCCCGGCGGAAGCGCCGCCAGGGCGCCCAGCATGTCGGGCAGTGGCAGGAGGCCGGCGCGGGCCAGCGCCAGATGGTCGCGCATCACGGGGCGGCCCGCCACCATCGCGGCGTATAGGCGATCTGCGGCCCACGTGGCGAAAGGCGTAGGCTCGATGTCGCGGGCGCCGGCGCCATCCATCAGCTGCGCCAGCACGGCCAGGGGGGCATCTCCCAGCGGCGCGCGCTGGGTGAAAGCCTCGAGCGCCCGGGCTTCGCCGGATCGGTCGCAGCGCGCACGGGCCACGTGGGCGCGCACGGCCTGGGCTCTCCAGTCATCGCCGGCGCGGGCCGACCAGACGTCGGCGGCGGCCAGCAGGTCGACATCGCTCCAGGCCAGAGCTGCGCGAAGCGCCAGCCAACCCAGACGCAAGGCCTCAAGCTCGCTGGCGTCGGCCCAGACCTCCCCGGCGCGATCCAGAGCCGCGCCCAGCAAGGCGTCTGCAGAGGGCGGTCGGCGGGTCCGCCGACGGGCCGGACCCGCGGCGGCGAAGGCCTCGGCGAAGGCGGCCATCGTGGTGAAGCGCTCGGCCGGATCCTTGGCCAGCGCGCGGATCAGGACCGCCTCGGCCGCGGGCCAGGCCTCGATGCCCCGGGCGGTGAAGGGCAGGGGCGGGCGGCGCGCAATGCGGACCAGAAGCTCGGCATGCTCCGCTGTGGCGTCCACGGTCGGCAGGCCCGTCAGCAACAGATAGGCGAGCGCGGCGACGGCGGCCTGCTCTCCTTTCGGCGTGACCGCCGGCGGCAGGCGGTCGGCGGCCAGGGCCGCAGCCATCTCGGGCTCGTAGAAGTGGGCGATGCCGGCGCGGGAGATGTCCGCCCCGCCGGTCACGCCGGCGCGGGCGCGGCCGAAGTCCAGCAGGGTGATCCGCCCGTCCTCGGCCATCAGGATGTTGCCAGGATGGATGTCGCCATGGACGACGCCGCGGGCGTGGAGACGTCCGTAGGCCGCCAGGAGCCCGCTGACCAACCGATGGAGCCGGCGCCGGTCGCCGCTGGCGCGGGCCTGCTGGGCGGCCGCGGCGATCGGCGCCCCCGGCCGCCACTCCATGGCCAGAAAGCGCCGCTCGTGGGCCTCGCCCAACTCCAGCAGCCGAGGGCTGTCGCCGCCGCCCAACTGCCGGAGGATGCGGCCCTCGTGGGCGAACGAAAGTCTGTCGCCTGGCCGGGCGATCTTTAGGGCCACGGGTGTCTCGTCCGGCGCCAGCGCGCGATAGACCTCGCCGTCCTCCAGCGCCTGAGCCAGCAAGACGATCTCATAGGCGCCGAAGGCTTGGCCCGCAGCGAGGCTGGGCGCGATGGCCTGGGCGTCCGGCGAATCGGCGGGCACCAGGACCCGGCCGTCGACCAGGGTGGCCAGGGCGTCGAAGGCGTCCTCCAGCGTCGCGAAAGGATCACGCGCCTCGGCTTGGCTGAAGTCGAGGACGGCCTCCACGAAGCTGCGCGGCTCGCGGAAGCGGTCCATGAGGCGGGCGAGTTCAGCGCTCACCAGCCGCGTGGTCACCCGGAAGCCTGGGCGGCTCACCACGACGTGGCCGGGTGGCGCGGGTCCGATCTTGGCCTGCAGACGCAAGGACAGGTCGCCGACCTCCACGAGTTGAGCGTCTGGCGGCAGCATGAACAGGATGTCCGACAAGCCGGTCACGGGCTGGCTCATGGCGTCACCCAGTCGCGAACGCCCTGTTCAGCCAGCCGGGCCGTGACGGCGGGGGCAGGATCGGCGCCGGGCTGCCGCACGGCCACGATCGCCTCGGCCACCCTGTCGGTGATCCACGAGCGCCAGCTCTGAGGCTGGGCGCCGGCGACGGGGCAGGGGTCTCGTCCCCAGGAGAGGAGCCCGTCGCCGGCGATCTCGGCGGTGAACGCTGCGCCCTGGGGCGGCGCGCCGCGAAGGGCGCGCGTCAGGGCCATGGCCACTGTGCCGAGATGATCCAGGTCGTCGAAATAGGCCACGATCTTGTCCGCCCGCAGCAGTCCGGGTGCGCCGCGACCGACCTTGAACGACCCGACGTCCAGGCTGGCGAAGGTGTTTGCGATGACGGGGAAGGCGTCAGCCAGCGCCTCGGGGCGAGGGCTGACATAGAGCTTGCAGGCCGGCGCCTCGGCCAGGTCGCCACCCGCGCGTCGGAAGCTGATCCAGCCCGGATAGGTCGAGGCCTCGTAGTGTTGCGCCAGGAGCTCGCGCACCGCGCCGCCGGGGGCGAGGCCCAGGACCGAGAGCGCGTTGTCTCCCGGTCCGAAGGCCAGTTCGGCGTCATGCCCGAACGGCGCGGCGCCATAGGCGTAGAGTCGCCGCGCGAGCAGGCCGACGTCCGAGGTCGGAAGCGCCGCCACGGTCCGGATGGCCCGCAGCGAGAGCTCGGCGAGCCGTCCGGCCATGGCGGGCCGCGCCTTCAGCGCCCGAGGCTCTGAAGCGCCCCCTCGAGGTGCTTCTTCACCGCCGGGATGTCGTCGCCTCGAGGGGCGTAGCTGGCCGAGATCTTGTCGAGTTTCTCGACCGCGATCGCGAGCTGCTTGCGCATCTTGGGCAGGTCCGAGACCCGGTGCGCTTCCATGCCGACGTGCACGATCGGGGTGATCGGCGTGGGGATGGTCTCAAGCGACGAGCCGCCGCAGTCGGGGTTGGGAAGGCCAACGCCGCCGCCGCCGCCATTGGTGCGCGCGCCGGCCCGCGCGAGGTCGGCCCAAACGGCGCTGGCGACGACCGCCGAGCCCACGTCGTGGATCGCTTCACGCAACGCCGGATTGCCCTCGTGGGCTCCCGCCTGGAACGCGAGACCGATGCTATCCAGCGCCGCCTGGTCCTTCAGGGCCACCCGGACCGTCTCGCGGGCGATCTCAAGGATGTGCTCCTTGCCCAGGACCCCGGCCACCGGCGAGATCCACCAGGGCAAGGGTTCGCCGTCATCGGCGGGAAGGAAAGACCGCCCGCCGGCGCCGGCGGCGGACGGAATACTGACTACCAGGTCCTTGATGACAAAATCGGTCTTCGCGCGCGGTTGCTTGGCCATCCGCGTCCTCCTCGTTTGCTAGGCTGTTGGCTTCGCAGCACTGGAAAGGGCGGCGCAAGTTACTTGCCCCACCTTGGATAATAGCTCCTGAACATTTGTCTTAGCCGAGTTGACGCTACGCGCCGCAGCGCGGTCGAGTCAATTGAAATACACCAGAAAGTTGTATTGCTAAGCTTGTTTGGGCCGAGTCTAGGTTGCGCCGCGATGCAGCCCGATGCGAGGTGGTGCAACTCGGGTCGGAGGGCCTAGGTCGACCGCGCCCAGAGGTCGTGGACGGGCAGTCCCAGCCGGGCCTCGATGGCGGCGGCCGCCTCAAGGCAGGCATCCTCGCGGAAGCGCTGACCGATGAGTTGGATGCCGATCGGCGCGCCGTCGACATAGCCGATCGGGGTGGTCGCGACCGGGACGCCCAGCGCGCTGACGGCCATGTTGAAGCGCAGGTCGTTGCCGAAGATGCGCCGAACCGCCTCGGTGCTGACGAGGTCGGCGTCGAAGGCGGGTGTGGGCTGCACGGAGACCGGGGCCAGGATCACTGGCCAGTCCTCCAGGAACGCCAGCCAGCGCCGGATGAGACGGGCGCGATAGGCGACGGCCTGCATATAGCCGGGGCCGTCCAGGATCGTCGCCATCGTCAGGATGCCGTCCAGCGCGCCCTGGAACAGCGGGCCACCCTGCTCTCGGTACTGCTTGAGCTGGAGGACGGTGATCTCGGTGGAGATCAGGTCGACCCAGACCTTGAAGGTCTCGTCGATGTCGGGAACCTCCAGCTCCACGACCTCGTATCCGGCCTCGGACAGCCAGGCGGCGGCGCGGTCGATGAGCGCGAGGACCTCGCGGTTGCAGTCCATGCTGGCGGGGATCTTCGCCTTCGCCACACGTTTGGGCAGGGGCGGGCCTTCCAGGGGGGCCGGAACCCACCAGGGATCGCGGACGTCGCGGCGGCTCATCACCGACAGCGCGAGCCGCACGTCGGCGACGTCGCGGCACAACGGCCCCTGGACCGACATCAGCTGCGCCATGGGGGGGCGCTCGACCGGCGCCGAGGGGTTGAAGGCGGGGACGCGTCCCTGGCTTGGGCGGATGGTGGCGATACCGGTGCAGAAGGCCGGCCAACGCAGCGAGCCGCCAATGTCGTTGCCGTGCGCGATGCAGCCGATCCCGGCCGCGACCGCCGCCGCCGCGCCGCCCGACGACCCCCCGCAGGTGATCGCGCGGTCCCAGGGGTTCCACGTCTGGCCGTGCAGCGGGTTGTCGGTGAACGCCCGCATCGAGAACTCGGGCGTGTTGGTGAGCCCCAGGATGATCGCCCCGGCCTGCTTGAGGTTGGCGGTCACGGGCGCATCGCCGGGGGCGATGTTGTCCTTAAGCGCCACGACGCCGTTGGAGTTGGCCTGTCCCTCGACGTCGATGTTGATCTTGATCGTCACGGGGACGCCGTGAAGCGTACCGAGTTCGGCCCCCGAGGCCTGGGCTGCATCGGCGGCGCGGGCGGCGTCCAGGGCCTGGTCGCTCAGGTCGACGACGACGGCGTTCAGGGCCGGGTTGGCGGCGTGGAGGCGCGCGACGTGCGCCTGGGTCACTTCCAGGGCGCTGACCTGGCCGGCTCGGATCGCCGTCGCCGTGTCTACGGCCGACCACTGCCAGATCTCGTTCGACGCCATGATGATCGTACTCCCCCGCGCAGGATCGGCGGCGGGGGCCGGTTGCGTCAACCGCCGGGCGACCGGAGTGCTCGGCGCCCAGGTTGGCGGACCCTGAAATACGGCGGCAAAGTGCTGCCGCCACGACAAGGGCTCAATCGCGGGAGCGAGGGACGATGAAGACGACGCAGATTGCCCTGGGCGCGGCGCTGGGACTCCTGGCGACCGCCGGGCCGTCGCTGGCTCGGGACGTGGGCGGCGTGGCGTGCACGACGCCGCAGCCGGTGAGATGCGAGGGTACGGCCTGCGTGCCGGGCCCGCTGGCCGACCTGGGCAACGCGACCGACGCCAGGACGGGGCGCAAGTTCTGGCTGGACTATCCCTGCGACCTGAAGCCGGGCGAGAAGGTGACCTTCATCCTCAACATCCACGGGGCTGGGTCGGTCGGCAACTGGCAGCGCCACTACTTCCCTGCCTCGGACTACGTGCAGAAGTATCGGCTGGTGGTGGCCACCCCGACGGCGGCGACGGCCACGCCGGTGCGCCGCTGGGATGGCGCGGCCGACGACGCTCATCTGCAGAACATCACCGATTTCGTCTTCGACAGCTTCGGCAAGGGCAACGTGAAGGCGATGTGGTTGGCCGGGCATAGCCAGGGTGGGTTCACCTCGCGCCGCATCGTCTGCAGCGACTACTTCAAGGGCAAGGTCGACGGCTGGCTCAGCCTGTCCGGCGGCCGCATCGGCCAGGCGCCTTTCGTGAAGCAGTTCGGCCCGCCCAAGGCCGATGGCTCGCCGCCCGACCCGCGCCCCGCCGGTCCGAACCCGATGGCCAACGACACGCCGCCGGCCTGCGAGTTCAGTCATATCTTTGCAGTCGGGCAGTGGGAGATCGACAGTCTGCCTGCCACCTCGCCCTTGGCCACGAAGTACGGCTGCGGCGCGCGGATCCGCGAGAATGACATCGTCGACGACAAGCCCGGACACGTCTGGGACTTCAGCCGCGCCGGCTACAAGGTCTGGGGAATGAAGGCCGGGCCGGGGAAGAGCGAGGTCTACGTCTATCCCAAGTGCAAGGACGGCCGCGTCGTCGCCGACGTGGTGCGGATGGACAAGGGCCACACCGAGGGCCTCGAGCCGAACGTTACCGAAGCGCTGGTCAAGATGATCGTCAGCGCCAAGGGCGGGAAGGCCCAGGGCGGCGACTGAGTCCGGCCGCGACCGCCTCCAACCCGGGGCGCGAAGGTTTTCGAAATAATGGTGTAATGTGATGCGGCGAAAATGACGCGCGGCTCAGGTTCTCGCGCCTGGGCGCCGAACGATAGAGATTGGGGAGCTACCATGACGACGCGTCTCGGCCTGATGGGCCTTCTGGCGACCACCGCGCTTGTGACCGGCTGCGCCAGCGACACCCAGCAGGCGGCCCTGACGGGCTCCCAGGTGAACGCCTCGGCCACGACGCCCGCCAGCGTCGACAACTTCATGCTGGTGGACGCCAACCTGGAAGCCCACGAACTCTATCGCATGAACGACGCCAGCGCGGTGGTTCTGGTCACCCAGGCCAATGGCGATGCCGTGATCCGCGGCCTCGCGCCCCAACTGAAGGCCCTGGCCGATACCTACGGCGCCAAGGGCGTTGAGTTCCGGCTTCTGAATTCCAGCCTGAAGGACAGCCGCGAGGCGATCCTCTCCGAGGCGTCCAGCGTCGGCTACGCCGTGCCGGTCCTGCTCGACCCCAACCAGCTGATCGGTGAAAGCCTGGGCGTCACCCGCTCGGCCGAAGCGTATGTCATCAATCCGAAGACCTGGACCATCGCCTACCGTGGCCCGGTCAGCGGCGTCGCCGGCGCCCTCGAGGCCCTGGCGGCCGGCCGGGCGGCCCCGGCTGCGACGGGCCCGCTGGGCGCTCCGATCGCGTTCCCGTCGCGCGGCGCGGGCGCCAAGCTCACCTACGTCAAGGACGTGGCTCCGATCCTCGAGAAGAACTGCGTCGGCTGCCATCAGGAAGGCGGCATCGGCCCGATGAAGCTGACGAGCTACGAGATGGTGAAGGGCTTCTCGCCGATGATCCGCGAGGTGATCCGCACCGACCGGATGCCGCCCTACAACGCCGACCCGCACGTCAGCAAATTCTCCGACACGAAGAATCTGACCCCGGCCGAGATCAAGACGCTGGTCCACTGGGTCGAGGCCGGTGCGCCGCGCGGCGAGGGCGCCGACCCGCTGGCGGGCACGCGGCACACCGCTGCCGAATGGCCGCTGGGCAAGCCCGACCTGATCCTGAACATCCCGGCCTACAAGGTGCCGGCCTCGGGCATCGTCGACTATCAGCGCCCGTTCACCGAGAACCCGCTGACCCAGGGCAAGTGGATCCGCGCCACCACCGTGAAGCCGGGCGACCGCCAGGCCGTGCACCACGTGCTGACGGGCTGGATGAAGGATGTGCCGAAGGCAGGCGAGACGGCGTCGGAAACCCGTTGGCGCGGGTCGGTCGGCGGCTATGCCGTGGGCGCCGAATCCAACGTGTTCTCGGGCGAGGTGGGCACCTACCTGCCGGCCGGCGGCGCCGTCGGCTACCAGATGCACTACACGCCCTACGGCAAGGAGACGGTCGATAACACCCAGATCGGCGTCTACTTCCGCGAGGACATGCCCAAGTACATCATGCGCGGCGTGGTGGTGATCGATCCGACCATCACGATCGCGCCGAACGCCAAGCGCCACAAGGAAGTCGCCTACGTCGAGTTCCCCAACGACGCGCTGCTCTATTCGGCGTTCCCGCATGCCCACTACCGGGCCTATTCATCCGACCTGTGGCTGCAGACGCCGGACGGCAAGAAGAAGCTGCTGCTCACCCTGCCGCGCTATGATTTCAACTGGCAGCGCAGCTACACCTTCGCTGAGCCCATCAAGATCCCCGCGGGCTCGCGGCTGATCGCCAACTACGTCTACGACAACTCGAAGGCCAACCCATCCAACCCGGACCCGACCATCAAGGTCACCTGGGGCGAGCAGAGCCACGAAGAGATGCTGTTCACCTCGCTCTCGTTCCGCTGGCTGGATGAGACCGCCGCCAAGCAGGTCGACAGCGACGCCCGCTTCGCCCAGACCCGGCTGATCGGCATGATGGACGACAACATCGACGGCAAGCTCCAGAAGGCCGAACTCAAGGGCCAGATGGGCAACATGATCGCCATGGCGTTCCCCAAGATCGACAAGAACGGGGACGGCGGTCTGGACCGGATGGAACTGGCCGCGGCTCAGTCGATGCTGCCCAACCGCCGCCGCCAGCAAAGCGACGGTCCGAACGAGAACACCCCGCTCGGGAACTAAAAGCGGCGATCGGCGAGGGGCTGAACGGGCCCCTCAGCCACGTTGGCGAATAGGCTTCGGCGCCGCTTGATCGCGGTCGTGCGGCGAATGAAGTCGTCTGGTCTGACCGTCGCTCACGCGCCGCGGTGTTTGCCGGTTACAGCGGCGTCGAGCAGCAGGTCGATGTGGCCCTGGATCAGGGCCTCCCGCTCGACCCACGGAAACTCAGGGCGGGCCAGGAGGAGGGCGACGAGGCCATGCAGCGCCGCCCAAAGCGACTGGGCGAGACGTTCGGGATCGTCCGAGCTAGCCGAGCCGTTCGCGTGGAGTTCATCGATCCAGATTCGCAACACCCCGAAAGTCGCATGCGCCTCGGGCGGGATCGCGAGGTCGTCGGCGCGGGGCGTGCGGCCCAGGGGGCCTTCGAGCATGAAGGCCAGTCTATAGGCGTCGGGGTTGTCCAGCCCGAAGTCGACGTAGTGGCGTAGCGCGACGCGGAAGCCGTCGCGAGTGCGAGGCATGGCAAGGCTGGCCACCAACCGGGCATGCAACCCGGCGAAGGCGCGCTCATGCAACGCAGCGGCCAAGTCATGCTTCGACGGGAAGTAGGCGTAGAGCGTCGGCTGCGAAATGCCGACGGCGCTTGCGATCTGGCGGGTTGAAACCCCGTAGAGGCCGTACTGGGAAAACAGCCGCAGCGCCGCGTCGAGGATCTCCTCCCGCCGCTCCGGCCCGAGCCCTTTGCGCTTGGGCGGCGATCTCGTCCCCGCCTTCATGGTGTTGTTCCTGTCACCGATGCTACGGCTTGACAACGAAACCGATCGTTGATCATTGATAGTCGATCATTGATCGATCATGAAGGAAGAGATGCGCGATCGGGGCTGGATCGGGATGTCGGCCGTCCTGACGCTGATGTTGACCTCCTGCGGGAAGGCCGACGCCCCCGCAACTTCAGCGCCGCCGCCCACGCCGGTGGAGGCGGTTCAGATCGGCGCTGCGACCGGTGCTGAGACACTGACCTTCACCGGCCGGATCGAGCGGCGTCGCGAGATGGATCTGTCGTTCCGTGTACCGGGCGTGATGACGCGGCTGGACGTCGAGGCGGGCGACCGGGTCCGGGCCGGTCAGGTGGTGGCCAGGCTCGATCCCACCGGCGTGGCCGCGGCCGAGCAGCGCGCGCGGGCCGATCTGGAGCGTGCAGAGCGCGACATGGCTCGCGCCCGAATCCTTTTCGACCAGGGCTTTGTCAGCCGGCAGCGACTTGACGACAGCGCCAGCGCTCTGAAAGCGGCGCAGGCCGGGATGTCGGCAGCCGCTTTCGACCGCCGCTGGGCTAGCCTGGTCTCGCCGGTGGAGGGGGTGGTGCTGACGCGCACGGCGCAGGCCGGCGAGGTCGTTCAGCCCGGCCAGACGGTGATCACCGTGGCCGACGAGCGTAGCGGGCTGGTCCTGCGGGCCGATGCGCCGGATCGCCAGGCGGGCCGGGTCAAGGTGGGCGATGCGGTGCGCGTGGACCTGGGCGGCGGGGCCCCGCCTGTCGCCGGACAGGTGGTGCGTGTCGGACGGAGTGCGAACGCACTGACCGCCGGTGTGGAGATCGAGGTGGCCCTGCCGCCCAGCGCACAGGCGCTGAGCGGCCAGGTGGCGAGCGCGAGTGTCGCCGTAGCGACCGACGTCGGCGCTCAGGCGGCGCGCGTCCCGGCTGAGGCGATCCTCGAGGCCAAGGATCGTGCAGCCAGCGTTCTGGTCGTGGACGCCCAGGGCAAGGCCCGACGCCGGGCGGTGACGTTCGAGGGCTTCGAAGGCGACTTCGCGCGGGTCTCCGGGCTGCCGCCGGGCGCCAGGGTGATCACCGCCGGAGCCGGGTTCGTCAGTGACGGCCAGGCCGTGCTGGTGGTCGATCCCGCAAAGCTGCCGGCCGTGGCCGCCCGGTGAGGTTCGATATCGCCGACTTCGCGGTTCGTCGCTGGCAGTTCACGCTGGTCGCGTTCGGTCTGCTGACCCTCCTGGGTCTGAACGCGCTGATGACCACGCCGCGGTCTGAGGACCCGCACTTCCCAATCCCCGTGGTGTCTGTGCGGGCGGTAATGCCGGGCGCCGAGCCGGCCGAGATCGAACAGCTGGTCGTCGATCCGATCGAGGACGTGCTGGCCGGCCTCGACGACGTGGACGACATCGCGTCGACCAGCCTGGACGGCGCGGGCTCGGTGAACGTCGAGTTCGACTGGAGCGTAAATCCGGAGCGGAAGTACGACGAGGTCGTGCGCGAGGTGAATGCGCTGCGTCCGTCGCTGCCCGCGGGACTGGTCGAGCTGGAGGTCCGTCGGGCGCGGACCACCGAGGTGGCGATCGTGCAGGTGGCGCTGGTCAGCGAGACCCTGCCGATGCGGCGACTTGAGAAGGCGGCGGATCAGCTCCGGGAGCGCCTGGATCGCGCGCCGGGCGTTCGGCGGGCCGAGATCTGGGGCGCGCCGCCTTCGGAGGTGCGCGTCGCGTTGGATACCGCGCGGCTGGCGGAACTGCGGCTACCGGCGACGGCGGTGGCGGACGCTCTGCGCGCGGCCGGCGCGGAGGCCCCAATCGGCGCGGTGCATGCCGGCGAGCGGCGCTTCAACGTCAAGACCGGCGGCGCCTTCCGCGACCTGGAGGCGGTGGCCGCCGCGCCCGTTCGCGAGGTGGGCGGCCAAGTGGTCAGGGTGCGCGACGTGGCGACGGTCGGCTGGGCGCAACAGGAGGCGAACCACCTGACGCGATTTCAGGGCAAGCGCGCCGTTTTCGTGACCGTGGCGCAGAAGGACGGCGTCGACGTGCGCCGGGTGACCGAGGGCGTCGAGGCCGAACTGGCGGCGTTCGAGAAGACCCTGCCCGGCGGGGTGAAGCTGGAGCGGGCCTTCGTCCAGGCCGACAACGTCAATCATCGGCTGCGGGCGCTCTACCGAGACTTTGGTGTGGCGCTGGGTCTGGTGCTGATCACGCTGCTGCCGCTGGGGCTGCGGGCCAGCGGGGTGGTGATGGTGTCGATCCCGCTGTCGCTGCTGATCGGGCTGGCGATGCTGCAGATGCTGGGCTTCACGGTGAACCAGCTGTCGATCGCGGGCTTCGTGCTGTCGCTGGGTCTGCTGGTCGATGACAGCATCGTGGTGACCGAGAACATCGCCCGCCACCTGCGGATGGGCATGGACCGCACCGAGGCGGCGATCACCGCCACCCGGCAGATCGCCCTGGCTGTGATCGGCTGCACCGCGACCTTGATGCTTGCCTTCCTGCCGCTGCTGGCGCTGCCGGGCGGCGCGGGGGCCTACATCCGCTCGCTGCCGATGACGGTTCTGTGCACGGTGGGCGCGTCGCTGCTGGTCTCGCTGACCATCATCCCGTTCCTGGCCAGCCGCTTCCTGTCACGTCATGAGGACCCCGAGGGCAACCGGGTCCTGCAGTGGGTGAACGGCGGGATCCATCGGCTCTATACGCCTGTGCTGCACCGCGCGCTGGCGCGGCCGTGGGTCACGCTGGCCGTTCTGGGGGTGATCTGCCTGAGCACGCTGCCGATGCTGCGGGCCATCGGTTCGAGCCTGTTCCCGCCGGCCGAGACCCCGCAGTTCCTGGTGCGGATCGAGACCCCGGATGGAACGTCGCTGAGGCGAACCGACGAAGCGCTGCGGTTCGTCGAGGCGCGGCTGACGCGCGAGCCCAAGGTGGTGTGGGCGGCGGCCAATCTGGGGCGGGGAAATCCACAGATCTTCTACAACCAGAACCAGCGCCAGACCCAGACGAGCTATGCCGAGGTGTTCGCCTCGATGAAGGCCTGGGAGCCTGGGGAGAGCCTGAGGCTGCTGGATCGGCTCCGGGCCGATTTCGACCGCTACCCCGGGGCGCGGATCAGCGTGATTACCTTCGAGAACGGCCCGCCTGTGGACAGCCCGATCGCGGTGCGAATCCGGGGCGAGAACCTGGAGGTGCTGAAGGCGCTGGCGGCGCGGGCCGAGGTGATCCTTAAGGCGACGCCGGGCGCGCGGGACGTGAACAATCCGCTGCGGCTCGACCGGACCGACCTGGACCTTGGACTGGACGAGGCCAAGGCGGCGGCCCTGGGCATACCAGCGGGCGCGGCGCGGCGGGCGGCCCGCCTGGCGCTGTCGGGCGAGGAGACGGCGCGGTTCCGCGATCCCGACGGGGACGACTATGCGGTGCGCGTGCGGCTGCCCATGGGCGAGCGCAACGAACTGGACGCGCTCAAGCGCATCTATCTGCCGACCGCCGGGGCGGCGACCCAGCTGGCGTCGGTGGCCGAGCCAAGGTTCACCACCAGCCCGGCGCGGATCAACCGGTTCGACCGGATGCGGACCGTGACGGTGAGCAGCGAGGTGGCGACCGGCTTCCTGGCCAGCGGCGTCACCGAGGACGTGGCCGCGCGCCTGAAGCGCGACCTGCCGTTGCCGCCCGGCTATGTGCTGGAGTTCGGCGGCCAGGCCGAGGCGCAGGCGGAAAGCTTCTCGGGCCTCGGGGCGGCGATCCTGATCGCGATCTTCGGGATCCTGGCGGTGCTGGTGCTGGAGTTCGGCAAGTTCCGCACCGCCGTGGTGGTCGCCGGCGTGATCCCGCTGGGACTGTTCGGGGCGGTGGCGGCGCTGTGGCTGACGGGGAATTCGCTCTCGTTCACGGCCACCATCGGCCTGATCGCCCTGATCGGGATCGAGATCAAGAATTCGATCCTGCTGGTCGATTTCACCGAACAACTGCGCCGCCAGGGCGTGGCGACGCGCGAGGCCATCGAAAAGGCGGGCGAAGTGCGCTTCCTGCCGGTGCTGCTGACCTCGGTGACGGCGATACTGGGCCTGCTGCCGCTGGCGCTGGAGCGTTCGGGGCTCTACTCGCCCCTTGCGATCGCCATTATGGGCGGCCTGGTGACCTCGACCCTGCTGAGCCGGGTCGCCACGCCGGTGACTTACTGGCTGCTCTGCCGGGATGAGCATTGAAGCCGGGCGTGGCCAGCTTGCCGACCGGCCAGTCTCTAAGGCTCCCAGTAAACCTCGATCAGGTGGCCGTCGGGGTCGGCGCAGCGGAACCAGACGAAGTCGGGTTCCTCGGCCAGCGGGTGGCGTATCGTGACATCGGCGGCCTGCAGGCGGGCATACAAGCCACGTACCGCGTCGGCGCCCTCCAGTCGGAAGCCGAAGTGGGCCCAGGGCGGGAAGTTGTCGGGCGGGCCGGCGGCCAGCGCCAGATCCAGGCCGCCCGCGTCACGCAGGAACAGGGTCCCGTCGTCCTGGCGGACATGCGGCCGGAAGCCGAAATGGCCGGTGTAGAAGGCCGCCGCCTCGTCGACCGAGGCCACGTGCAGGTGCAGGTGGTTGAGCCGCATCTGCAAAAGCTAGCGCAGTCTGGGTCACCCACGAAGAGGGAAGCCGGGGCTACTGCGTGTAGCCCAGCTGCTCGTTCAGGCGATCCAGGACGGTGATCGCCGCCTCGGGGATGACTGTGCCGGGTGGGAAGATGGCGGCGACCCCCATGTCCTCCAGGGCCTTGTAGTCCTCGGGCGGGATGACGCCGCCCACGAACACCAGGATGTCGGGCCGGCCCAGCTTGGCGAGCTCGGCCTTCAGTTCGGGCACCAGGGTGAGGTGGCCAGCGGCCAGCGAGCTGGCGCCCACCGCGTGGACGCCGGTCTCCACGGCCTCGGCGGCGGCTTCGGCCGGGGTCTGAAACAGATCGCCGATCTCGACTTCGAAGCCCAGATCGGCGAAGCCCGAGGCAATCACCTTCTGGCCGCGGTCGTGGCCGTCCTGGCCCATCTTGGCGACCATGATCCGGGGCTTCTTGCCGTCGGCCTGGCGGAACGCCTCGGCCATCGCCTTGGCGCGTTCGCCGGCGGGCGTGGAGCCGGCCTCGCGCAGGTAGACGCCCTTCACGGCGTCGGCGTGGGCCTTGTGGCGGCCGAACACCTTTTCCAACGCGTAGCTGATCTCGCCCACGGTGGCGTGCGCGCGGGCTGCGTTGACGGAGAGTTCCAGCAGGTTGGCCTTGCCGGCCGCGCCGGCGGTCAGCGCGTCGAGCGCCGCGGCCACAGCCTCGGGATCGCGCTCGCGCTTCAGGCGGTTGAGCTTCTCGATCTGGGCGTTGCGGACGGCGGTGTTGTCGACCTTCAGCACCGGGATGTCGTCGGGCACGTCGGGCTTGTAGCGGTTGACGCCGACCACGCTTTGCTGGGCGCTGTCGATGCGCGCCTGGGTGCGGGCGGCGGCTTCCTCGACCCGGCGCTTGGGCAGGCCCTCGGAGATGGCCTTGGCCATGCCGCCCAGGGCTTCCACTTCCGCGATGTGGGTCAGTGCGCGCTCGGCCAGATCAGCGGTCAGGCGCTCCACGTAGTAGCTGCCGCCCCAGGGGTCGATGACGCGGTTCTGGCCGCTCTCCATCTGCAGGAAGAGCTGGGTGTTGCGGGCGATCCGGGCCGAGAAGTCGGTGGGCAGCGCCAGCGCCTCGTCGAGCGAGTTGGTGTGCAGGCTCTGCGTCTGCCCGCCGGTGGCGCCCATGGCCTCGATCGCCGTACGCGGCACGTTGTTGAACACATCCTGCGCCGCCAGGCTCCAGCCGCTGGTCTGGGTGTGGGCGCGAAGGGCCAGCGAGCGCTGATCCTTGGGGTCGAACTCGGCCTTCATGAGCTTGGCCCACAGCAGGCGGCTGGCGCGCTGCTTGGCCACCTCCATGAACATGTTCATGCCGGCGCACCAGAAGAACGACAGGCGCGGCGCGAACTGGTCGACCGTCATGCCGGCGGCCACGCCGGCGCGGACGTATTCGATACCGTCGGCCAGGGTGTAGGCCAGCTCCAGGTCCAGCGTCGCCCCGGCTTCCTGCATGTGGTAGCCGCTGATCGAGATCGAATTGAACCGCGGCATCTCCTTCGACGTGTAGGCGAAGATGTCGGCGATGATCCGCATCGAGGGGATCGGCGGGTAGATGTAGGTGTTCCGGGTCAGGAACTCCTTCAGGATGTCGTTCTGGATCGTCCCCGAGAGCTTCTCGTGCGGGACGCCCTGTTCCTCGGCGGCCACGATGTAGAGCGCCAGGATCGGCAGGACCGCGCCGTTCATCGTCATCGACACGCTCATCTGGTCGAGCGGGATGCCGTCGAACAGGGTGCGCATGTCGAGGATCGAGTCGATCGCCACGCCCGCCATGCCGACGTCGCCGGTGACGCGGGGGTGATCGCTGTCGTAGCCGCGGTGGGTGGCCAGGTCGAAGGCGACCGACAGGCCCTTCTGACCGGCGGCCAGGTTGCGGCGATAGAAGGCGTTGGAGTCCTCGGCGGTGGAGAAGCCGGCGTACTGGCGCACCGTCCAGGGGTTGGTGGCGTACATGGTCGGATAGGGGCCGCGGACGAACGGCGCGAGGCCCGGGAAACCGCCCAGTTCGGTCATGCCCTTGATGTCGTCCGCGCTGTAGGCGGCGCGGACGTCGATGCCCTCGGGCGTGGACCAGGGCGCGGCCTGGGGTGGGGCGACCGTCAGGCCGGCGCCGTCCAGGGGCAGGGTGGCGAAGTCGGGGAACGTGCTCATGCCGCCACCTCGTGCTTTTCGGACGTCCGCACCGGCGTCAGCGCCGGGCACTTGCCGTCGGGCCCCGGCAGGCGGGCCCCGGCGGGATCGAGGGCGGCGGGCTGGCCGGGGTCGACCTCGACGGCCTGCTTGTCGGTGGGCGGATAGGCGGTGACGCCCAGGATCTTCGGTTCGCCGCGCGTCTCGACGGCGGCGGCGATCTCGCGGGCGATGAGGCCCTTTTCCAGGGCGGCGATGATCCCGCCCGCGGCCTCGATGGCCTGGAACTTCGCCCAGGCGGCGCGGGCCAGCTGATCGGTGAGGCTTTCGAAGTAGCCCGACCCCGCCGCCGGGTCGACGACGCGGCCGATGGCGGCCTCTTCCATAAGCACTAGCTGGGTGTTGCGGCTCTGGCGTCGCGCGAACGCGGTGGGCAGGCCGATGGCGTCGGTGAAGGCGCCCAGCACGACGGCGTCAGCGCCTCCGGCTGCCGCGCCGAAGCCGGCGGCGGTCAGGCGGATCATGTTGGTCCAGGGGTCCTGGGCCGTCAGCATGCGGCGCGAGGTGCGGGCCTCGATGCGCGCCTCGGCCTGGCCGCCGGACGCGGTGGCGATGCGGGCGAAGACGACGCGCGCGGCGCGCAGCTTGGCCAGGGTCAGGAAGTAATCGGCGTCGGCGCTGAGGCCGAGCGTGATGCGGCCGAACGCGTCGGCGACGGGGACGCCCGCGCGGACCAGGGCCTTGGCGTAGGCCAGAGCGGAGGCGGCGGCCACGGCCACCTCCAGCGCCTCGCCGCCGCCGGCCTCGTGAGCCACGCGGCCCGACGCCAGGAATAGCTGGGCCTGCGGATAGGTCTGGATGTGACGTGCGGCCACGGTGGCGCAGCTGACGAGGTGGCTCTCGATGGGGCCCGGGCTGACGCCCGCCTCGGCGAAGGCGCTGAGGGGATCCATGTGGAAGTTCAGCTTGGCGCCCGGCGAGGACTTGGCGACCGCATGCAGGCCGTCGGCCGCCTTGGCGCCGTGGAAGCCGGCGTCGAGGCCCACGGGGGCCAGCTCGACGATGACGTCCTTCAGCGCCCGGGTGAGCGCCTCGGCCGTGGCGTGTCCGCGGACGATGACCGAGGCGGCCCCGCCTTCCAGATCGGCCAGCAGCTCGGCGTTGACGCGGGCCGGATCGGCCTGGGCCGAGAGCGTGCGCACGTCCCAGGGCCGCTCGCCGTCGAAGGGGCGCGTCGGGAAGGCCGCGGTGTGGTCGGCCGCCGCATAGAGCGGGGCGATCGGCAGGCCTTCGACGGTCGTGTTCGTCAGGCTTTCGAAGGGCTTGTCGCCCAGGGTCTTGGCGACCAGGGCGCGCCAGGCGTCCTCGCCAGCCGGCGTGATTCCAGGGTCGAGACGGGCGATGTCGGCCATGGCGCGAATTGCGCGCGCCCCGCCACGACCGTCAAGATCACGCAGGGGGAGGAATCGGGTCGCGCGGACTGCGGTCGTTGCGCCCTGCGTTGACGACTCGCGGCGCCTCCCGGAGTCTCCGGCAATGTCGGGATCGCCCACCACGCCGCTGCTGAGCCTGTGCCTGGCGACCTACAACCGCGCCCGCTACCTGGATCGTTACCTGACCCACCACCTGGAGGCCTTCGAGGCGGCGGGGATCGACTATGAGGTCGTGGTTTCGGACAACTGTTCCACCGACGAGACGCCGCAGATCCTTGCGCGGTACGCCGCGGCCCATCCGCAGGTGCGGGTGATCCGCCAGCCGAAGAACCTCGGGGCCCATCCCAACATCCTGACGACGCTGCGCGAGGCCCGCGGCGAGGTGGTGGTAAGCATCTCTGACGACGATCTGGCGGTCCCTGACCAGCTGATCGCCTATGCGCGCCGCCTGAAGGACGATCCGGCGCTGGTGATGATCCAGGCGCCGTGGCTGCTGATGGACGAGACCAAGGACAACGCCATCACCGGCAAGTTCTACGACTTCGACGACGAAGAGCAGCGGTTCGAAACCGGCCAGTTCGGCAACTGCCTGGCCTTCGTGATCCAGAACCACGTCTTCCCGGAATGCTGGGTGGTGAGGCGATCGGCGCTACCGGCCATCGTGGGTCCCGTGCCGCGCTTCACCTACAGCTACTTCTTCATGCTGGCGCATGCGCTGTCGAACGGTGACGTCTTGTTTTCGCGTGCGCCGCACATCGTGGCCACCTCGGTCGCCAAGGGCGCCAACGTTCATGTCGGCAACACCGAGGCCATGGAGTCCTGGGACACCTATCGCGGCGGGCTCGAGCTGATGGCGTCGTACGCGCGACAGTTCAATCCGGGCGCGCTGCCGGACGCGGCCGGAGTGGGCGCGGCGATCAACCTGTTCGTCTGCGAGCGGATGGCGGTGGCCGCGAGGCTGCAGGCGCACGCGAAGAACTGGTCCAACGCCTACCAAATCCTGCGCCGCCTACTGGCCTACGAGGATCAGCCGGACGTCGGCGTCGATCACGACGACATCGCCCGGCTGGCCGCCGTCGAGACCGCCCTGGTCGAGTGCGCGCAGCGGGGGGCCGAGGAGATCGTCGTCGGCGACGCTATCCCCGACCACGTGCTGGATCGCATGAACCCGATTCCCGGCGCGGTGTTCGTTCGTACGGACAAGCTTGGCTCACACCACGTCAAGCGGGCCTACTGCGGCGTCGGCGAGCCCGACCCGTCGCTGCAGGTGGACTTCAGCTGTGACATCGTCCCCGCCATGGACCGCTTCCCGACCTTTCCGCGGCTGGCCTGACGGCGCGGTAAAGCCGGGCCTCTTGCGCTGCGGCACGTCTGAACTTACAATGTAAATATAACCAGATTCCAAGGATCCGCACGCTATGGCTCTGCCGCCCGTTCTCCGCGACCGTCTCCGTCTGCCGCTGATCGCCAGCCCGCTGTTCATCATCTCGGTGCCGGAGCTGGTGATCGCCCAGTGCAAGGCGGGGATCGTGGGCTCGTTCCCGGCGCTGAACGCGCGGCCGGCCTCGCTGCTGCACGAGTGGCTGCACCAGATCACGGAAGAGCTGGCCATCTGGGACCGCGACCACCCGGACACGCCCTCGGCGCCCTTCGCGGTGAACCACATCGTCCACAAGACCAACGACCGGCTCGAGCATGACGTCGAGGCCTCCAGCAAGTGGAAGGCGCCGATCGTCATCACCTCGCTGGGCGCGCGGGAAGATGTGAACCAGGCGGTTCACGCCTCGGGCGGCATCGTCCTGCATGACGTCATCACCGACCGGTTCGCTCGCAAGGCCATCGAGAAGGGCGCCGACGGCCTGATCCCTGTGGCCGCTGGCGCGGGCGGCCATGCCGGCACGCTCTCGCCTTTCGCCCTGGTCCAAAGCCTGCGCGAATGGTTCGACGGCCCGATCGCGCTGTCGGGCGCCATCGCCACCGGCCATGCGATCCTCGGCGCCCAGGCCATGGGCGCTGACCTTGCGTACGCCGGCTCGGTGTTCATCGCCACGAAGGAGGCCGCCGCCGTCCAGGGCTACAAGGACATGATCGTCGCCAGCACCGGGGAGGATATCGTCTACACGAACCTCTTCACCGGCGTGCACGGCAACTACCTCGCCCCCTCGGTCATCGCTGCGGGCCTCGACCCCAACGACCTGCCCAAGTCGGACCCGTCTGCCATGAACTTCGGGTCGGGCGGCAACCAGAAGTCCAAGGCCTGGCGCGACATCTGGGGCTGCGGCCAGGGCATCGGCGCGGTCAAGGACGTGCCCAGCGTGGCCGACCTCGTGGCGCGCCTCGCGGACGAATACGAGCAGGCCAAGGCCGAACTGGCTCTGAAGACGTCATTCACCGCCGGCAAGGCGCTGCTGGCGGCGGAGTAACGTCTTCTCAATGTGAACTTGGTGTTCCCCACGCCGGCCGAGGAGCCGGCTGGGTTCGCGCAGGGACCTTGCTCGCGCCTGGCCGGGGCTCTGGCTTCGGCGCCTCTGCGGCCGCGAGCCAGCGGTCCATTTCGGGCACTCGTTTGGCGATGACTCCGACCCGGTAGCGGACGGCGCCCTCGGCCTTCTTCACCTCGCCCCGGGCCGAAGCGGGAACGGTGGCGGCCAGCTCCTCCAGCTTCTGAAGCGTGGCCGGGTCGCGCGAGCCCTGCGCGAGGTCGGCGTAGTAGGAGGTGCGGCTGGTGGGTTCGAGCAACGCGTCGACCTTCTCCCGATTGGCGATGGCGAAGTCGTAAGCCTTCTCGGGGAACGCGCCCGCCACCGAGGCGATGATGTCGGGCGCTTCAGAGGGCGTGACCTCGCTCGAGAGGGCGAGCTTCAGCGCGCGATCGGCCAAGGCCGGGTCTTGGCTGGCGCCCAGGTAACTGAGCAGCCGCCCGCGGTCGGTGATGTCGTTGCTCGCCTTGGCCTGGGCGTAGATCGCCTCCCAAGCGGTGGCGTCGGCGCTGGCGGCGACGATGTCGAGCACGGTGCGGCGACCGGCGCCGGTCAGGCTGGCGGGGTCTGCGAAGCGACGCCGCGCCTCGGCCACGACGGCAGGGTCGCCAAACTGGCCCAGGGCCACCAGCACGGCGCGGCGGGCGCCGGCCACGTTGTCGGCTTCACCGCCCTTCGGGTCCCAGCCCAGGCGCTGGGCGATCGGCGCGAGTCGAGAGCGCGCAAAGGCGCGGAAGACGGCCTGGTTCGGGCGGTCGCCGTACAGCCAGTCCAGCGCGGCCAGTTGGCCGGCCAGGGTGGTGACCACGATCGGATCGGCGTCGGCGGGCGCGTTCCTGGCCAGCGCCAGGAAATCGCTCATGGGCGCCGCGCCCGCCTCGCCGAGCGCGCGGCTATCGTAGAGCAGGCCCAACTGGTCGGCGGCGGGCAGGGCGGCGAAACGAGGCGCCAGCTTGGCCCACAGCCCGGGCGAATAGGCGGTGCGGCTGTAGCTGGTCTGGCCCGAATTCACGACCGCCGGGGCGGCCACGGGAGCTATCGCTGGGGCGGATGCGCTGACCACGCCTTCCCAGATCCTGCCGTCGCGTCCCGTCACCTTGACCGGCGTCCGCCAGGCCTGCGGGGCCTTCTGGCTGTCGTCGGCGGCGAAGCGGCCCTGAGTGAGCGCGATTCCGCCGCCGGCAGCTTCGTTGGCCTTGATGAGGGGGACGCCGGGCTGCAGCAGGAAATCGTGGGCCATGTCGGCCACGGCCTTTCCCGGCGCGGCCTCGTCCAGCGCCTTCCACAGGTCGTCACTGGCGGCGTTCTGGTAGGCGTGCTTGGCGATATAGCGGCGCACGCCGGCGCGGAAGGCCTCCTCGCCCACATAGGTTTCCAGCATCCGCACCACCGCCTGGCCCTTGTTGTAGGTGATGCTGTCGAACGCGTTGGCGGCGGCGAAGACGTCGGGGACTTCGGCGATAACCGGGTGCGTGCCGGCCCGGCTGTCGAGGCGCATGGCGCTCTGCTGGCCCGCCTGGGTCAGCAGCCAGACGTTCCATTCGGGATGGAAGTGGTCGGTGGCCTTGTTCTCCATCCACGAGGCGAAGGACTCGTTCAGCCAGAGATCGTCCCACCAGCCCATGGTGACCAGGTTGCCGAACCACTGGTGGGCCACCTCGTGGGCGACGGTGATGAAGACGTTCTGCTTGTCGGCCTCGGTTGAGAGCTTGGGATCCAGCAGGAGCGCATAGTCGAAGTAGAAAATAGCGCCCCAGTTCTCCATCGCTGCGAAGAACTGGCTGCGGCCTGGACCGGCCACCAGGTCCAGCTTGGGCAGCGGATAGGGCGTGCCGAACCAGTCGTTGTAGTAGGGCAGGAGCTTCACGGTGGCATCGAGGGCGTACCTAGCTTTCTCGGTGTCGCCGCGGCGAACCACCACCCCCACGTCCACGCCGGCCACCGTCTGCGACACGCGCTCAAAATCGCCGAGCGCCATGAACAGCAGGTAGCTGCTCATCTTCGGGCTGTCCGCGAAGTAGACGGTGGTGAGGCCGCCGGGAGGCGTGACCGCTTCCTCGACCGGCATGTTTGAGACCGACATCTGACCTTCGGGCGTCTCGACGGCGAGCGAGAAGATGGCCTTCACGCCGGGCTCGTCCCACATGGGCGCAAAGCGGCGGGCGTCGGAGTTCTCGAACTGGGTGAAGAGCGCGCGCTTCTTCGCGCCGGCGGCGTCTTCGTAGTCGAGGGCGAACAGGCCCGAGGCCTGCTGGTAGATCTTGCCCGCGTAGTCGATCGAGAGCCGGTGCTTGCCGGGCGTCAGGGTCTTGCCGAAGTCGAAGCTGGCGGTCTGCTGCTCGTCGTCGAGGGTGATCGTCGGCGCGCCGTCGACGCCCGAAAGGGTGACCTTGCCGAAGATGAGATCGGCGGCATTTAGCACGATCTTGCTGGTGGCCTTAACGACGGTGAGATCGATGTCCACGTGGCCCGTGAAGGTCAGCGCGGCGGCGTCGGGCGCGATGCGGATCGCATAGCGGTCGGGCCGCACATCGGTCGGCAACACGACGCGGTGGGTCGCTTCAGGGCGAGCGGGCGAGTCGGACGTGGCGGCCAGGGCCGGGGTGGCTGTCGCGAGAAAGGCGGCGGCGACAGCGGCAAGAAATTTCATGTAACACGGCTCTGGCAGCAGAAAATCGAGCCTGCAGCATAATCGGCGCGTGAGCTGTTTCCTAGGCGGGCTTCCGACCGTTCATCTCATCCCCCGCATCCGCAGGCAGACGCCAGAACCACAGCATGGAGATCATCGTGAAGGCGCCGGCGATGGCGAAGGCGGGTCCGACCACATTTGCCGTGAGGCGGGTCTCGCCCTGCAGAGTCATCAGCAGGTGCAGAAGGCTGGCCGACAGGCCGATGCCGATGGACTGCACCAGCTGCTGCACCATCGACGACGTGGTGGCCGCTCGGCTCATCTCGTCGGATTCGATCTCGGCGTAGGCCAGACCGTTCAGCGACGAGAATTGCAGCGAGCGGAAGAAGCCGCTGATCCCGAGGACGACCATGATCACCCAGTGCGGCCAGTCGGGTCGGAACAGCGAGATCACCGCGAAGCCCGCGCCCACGATCACGGCGTTGACCAGCAGCACGGTGCGGAATCCAAACCGGCGCAGAATAGGCGGGGCGGTGGTCTTCATGGCCAGGGCGCCGACCGCTGAAACGAACGTCATCGTGCCGGCTGCGAATGCGCTCATCCCGAACGCCACTTGCAACAGCATCGCCAGCAGGAAGGGGTTCGCGCCCATGGCCGTGCGCATGAAGCCGCCGCCGATGGTCGCCGCCGCGAAGGTCTTCTTGCGGAAGATCGAGAGGTCGACGACGGCATGCGGCGTACGCTTGGCGTGCCAGCCGTAGCCGGCCAGCGCCAGGGCCCCCACCGCGAACAGGCCGCCCACGGCCCAGGGCGGCAGCGCGTCGCGGCCGATGTTCTCGAAGCCGAAGATCAGGGCCGCCAAGCCCAGCCCGGTCAGCAGGATGCCGGGTGTGTCGATGCGCGGGACCGCCTGTTCCTTCACATCGGGCACGAAGGCGCGGACCAGGAAGAAGCCGGCCACCGCAATGGGCAGGTTGATCAGGAAGATCCAGGGCCAGTCGGCGAAGGTGACGATGGCGCCCCCCAGAACGGGGCCAATCACCGGGCCGAGCAGCGCCGGCATGGTGACCACCGACATTGCGCCCACCAGTTCTGACTTGGGCGTCGTGCGCAGCAGAACCAGGCGGCCAACCGGCATCAGCGTGGCCCCGGCCGCGCCCTGGATAAAGCGCGCGGCGATCATCGCCTCCAGGCTGCCGGCGAAGGCGCAGGCGAGGGAGCCTGAGGCATAGAGCACGATCGAGGCCAGGAAGACTCGCTTGGCCCCGAACCGGTCGGCCAGCCACCCCGACAGCGGCAGGAAAATCGCCGCCGACAGCATGTAGACTGTGATGGCGACCGACAGCCGCACCGGCTCGACGCCGAAGCTCTTGGCCATGGCCGGCAGCGCATTGGTGATCACCGTGGCGTTCAGCGTCTGCATCAGCAGGGCCGAGCCGATGATGGCCGGGACGACCCAGCCGCGGGTGATCGCGCCATTGTCCTTGGGGGCGGCGGCCTCGGGCGGGCCGGCCTCGATGGTCTCGTCGGACGGACTCATGCGTCGATCAGTCGGAGGAGGGCGGGGGCGGCGGCCTCCAGGGTCTCGCGGTCGGCGGCCGAGAGGCGTGACAGCCGGGCGGCCAGCCAGTCGTTGCGCTCGCGGCGGATGATCTCGAGCTTGCGGGTCCCCGCCGTCGTGATCGCCAGGCCCGAGCGGCGCCCGTCGTCGGCGTGGTCGCTCCGGGCCACGAGGCCGGCGGCCTCAAGACGCTTCACGTGTGCGCTCATGGTGGGGCGCGAGGTGCGCTCGGCCTCGGCGAGGCCGCTGACACCGATGCCGGGGTGCTTGCGGATATGGCCCAGCAGCATGGCGTCCTGCGCCGACAGCCCGGCCTTCTGCGCCTCCTGACGCAGGCGGCGCGAAAGACGCAGCACGGCGGGACGCAGCGCTTCGGCCAGGGCGATGATGTCGGCGGGCGTGTCGGGCATAGGCGCCAAACTAGTTAGGTTGACGAACTATCTATTGAGCGAGAGCCGAGTCCGCAAGATAGGGTTGATGTGCGTCGAGCCGCAGAAGCCTATTTCAAGGAGCAGGCCCGATGATCGCCGTCTCCTGCTGGGTGCCGGAGTTCGCCCGTGGCCTGGTTCGCGACCTGCGGGTGCGCTGGGCGCTGGAGGAGGCGGGGCTGTCTCGTCATCCCCGGGCTTGTCCCGGGGACCTCAAAACGCAGGCGTTGAGGTCTGATCCGCAGCAGCGGCGCCGCCGGGATCCCTAAGGAACCGGCGGCGCTCCTGGGTGGCCGGCACAAGGCCGGCCATGACGTTCAGACGCGGAGGCTCTAGAGGACGCCCAGCATCTCGGCCACCAGCGGGTGGCGGACGATGTCGCGGTCGGCCAGGCGCACGACGGCGATGTTGCCGACGTCTTCCAGCTTGGCCGCCACGGGGCCCAGGCCCGAGAACTCGGGCAGCAGGTCCGACTGGTCGGGGTCGCCCGTCACGACCATGGTCGAGTGCCAACCCAGCCGGGTGAGCAGCATCTTGAGTTGGGTGTAGGTGCAGTTCTGGGCCTCGTCGATCACGACGAAGGCGTTGTTCAGCGTGCGGCCGCGCATGAAGCCGACCGGCGCGATCTCGATGGCGCCTTCCTGCATCAGCGCCCGAACCCGCTTCATCGAGAGGCGGTCCGAAAGCGCGTCGTAGAGCGGGCGCAGGTAGGGCGCGAGCTTGTCTTCGGCGTCGCCGGGCAGGAAGCCGATGCTCTCGCCAGCTTCGACCGCGGGGCGCGACAGCACGATGCGGCCGACGCGGCCCGCTTCCAGCGCCTCAACGGCCTTGGCGATGGCCAGATAGGTCTTGCCGGTGCCGGCGGGGCCCAGCGCCAGGACCAGGTTCTTGGCGTCGATGGCGTCGATCAGTTGCTGCTGGCCGGGCGACTTGGCCTTGATCGTCTTGAGGTAGGCCTGTTCACGGTCGTCATTGTGGTGCTGTAGCGGTGACCAGCCCCTGTCGACCGGCAACCGGCGAATCTTATCGTCCCCCGCAAATTGACCGGCGTCGAACGCGCCTTCGCGCACTTGTCGCTTCAGAGCCCGCTTGCTCATAAGGCCTCCTCAGGGGGCAAGAAAAAAGGGCGTCCCGTGTGGGAGCGCCCTTCGAATGCTTGGGTGAGAACGATGCGGCGGCGGCGTGCGAGACGTCCCAAGAAAGAGGACTTGGGCGGTCCTTCGCCATCTGCAGATCCGGGTGAAATAACCCGATGGAACAACAGGCCCGGCGCCATCCACTCCGTCCAGCGCGAGAACACGGAGGCGAAACCTCCGCGGCGGCCTTCGAGAGGCTTTCGCCTGCTCGAATCGCCCGACTAGAATGAGGGTAGCGTCCTTTACGAGTCGTTAAAGGCCCGATCGTTGAAAGAAGAGGGGTAGGGAATTGGCTGTCTACAACTTGGGCAATGTGACACCTGAGCTACCAAACGATGACGAATACTGGATTGCGCCGACCGCAGCGGTTATGGGCCGAGTGATTCTGAAGAAGAATGCGTCGGTTTGGTGGGGCGCGACGCTCCGCGGCGACAACGACCCGATCATCGTTGGAGAGGGGTCCAACATCCAGGACGGCAGCGTCTGTCACACCGACACGGGCTCGCCATTGACCATCGGCGCGAACGTGACCGTGGGCCACATGGTGATGCTCCACGGCTGCACGATAGGCGACAACACGTTGGTGGGCATCGGCTCGGTGATCCTGAACGGCGCGAAGATCGGGAAGAACTGCCTGATCGGGGCCAACTGCCTGATCACCGAGGGCAAGGAGATCCCCGACAATTCGCTGGTCATGGGCGCGCCGGGCAAGGTGGTGCGCGAACTGTCGCCCGAGCAGGCGGCGCGGATGGCGATGGGATCGGCGCACTATGTTGAGAATTGGAAGCGCTATCGGCGCGAGCTGACGCAGGTCGCTTGACGGACGTCGCGGCGCCCCCTGAGGTTCGACCTAAAGACGAGAAATCTTCTCGGGAGGACGCCATGGCCTACGAATTCATCAAAGTCGACCGGGAAGGGCCGGTCACGGTCATCACGCTGAACCGGCCGGACGTCATGAACGCCATGCACTCGCCGGCGCACTTCGAGATGGACGACGCGCTGAACGCCTTCGCGGCCGATCCTGACCAGTGGGTGGGCATCGTCACCGGGGCGGGCGACCGGGCGTTCTCGGCCGGGAACGACCTCAAGCACCAGGCCACTGGCGGGGTTATGAAGAGCCCGCCGTCGGGGTTCGCGGGCCTGACCTCTCGGTTCGACCTGACGAAGCCGCTGATCGCGGCGGTGAACGGCGTGGCCATGGGCGGCGGGTTCGAGATCGCGCTGGCCTGCGACATCATCCTGGCTTCGGAGAATGCGGTGTTTGCGCTGCCCGAGCCGCGGGTGGGCCTGGCGGCGCTGGCCGGCGGCCTGCACCGGCTGCCCCGCGCCATCGGCACCAAGCGGGCCATGGGCATGATCCTGACCGCGCGCCGGGTTTCGGCAGCCGAAGGCAAGGAACTGGGCTTCGTCCATGACGTGACCGCGCCGCAGGACCTGATGGATGCCGCCCGCGCTCTCGCCAAGTCGATCTGCGAGCTGGGTCCGATGTCGATCCGCGCCTCGAAGGAAGCGGTCTACAAGGGCCTCGACGAGCCCAGCCTGGAGGCCGCGCTCAGGGGGCAGAACAAGTATCCCGCGATCGCTGCGCTCTACGCCTCGGAGGACTTCAAGGAGGGCCCGCTGGCGTTTGCCCAGAAGCGCGCGCCGCAATGGAAGGGGCGCTAGCGACAACGGCGCCTGACCGACGGAGCGGCTTGTTATCGGCCGCCAATATTGCTGCCCCCGGCCAATCCCGTCACATTCCGCCGGCGGGTGACGGGGGCTTTGCATGGTGGATCTTGAGGCGGTCGGCGGCGCCGCGACGGGCGGGCTGATCGGCTCGACGCTCGAGAAGCCGGCCGGCAAGGCCGGCGAGCCTCACAATGCCTGCGCCGACTGCGGGACCGAGACCATCGGCCGCTTCTGCCACAACTGCGGCAACGCCAGCCACGTGCACCGCACCCTGCTGCACCTGGGCGAGGAGCTGCTGCACGGGGTGATGCACTTCGACAGCCGCACCTGGCGCACGCTGCCCCGGCTGGTTTTCCGGCCCGGGCAGCTGACCCGCGACTGGTGCCTGGGCAAGCGAACCCGCTACGTCTCACCGTTGGCGATGTTCCTGTTCACTGTCTTCGTCATGTTCATGGCGCTGAGCTACGCGCCGGCGCCCGAGGGCGGGGAGCTTGGCGAGCAGGCGGCGGCCGCGGTCGACCTGGCGCGACGCAATAGCGAGCTGGCCAACGCCAAGGTCGCGCTCGAAAACGCACCGCCGGAGAACGAGGCCGCGGCCCAAGCCGCTGTCAGGGTTGCAGAACAGAACGTCGCCGTCGCGAGCAAGCGTGTCGGCAAGGACAATGGCGTGCCGGTCAGCCAGATCGGCGACGAGATCCGCACCGAGATCAAGGCCGACCTGAAGAAAGAGTCTGGCGCCCTGGGCTTTTCGACAGGCTCGAAGAAGCTGGACGAGAAGATCAAGCACAAGCTCGATAATCCCGAGCTGGCGATCTACAAGCTGCAGCAGACCTTCTACAAATTCTCGTTCCTGCTGATCCCCATATCGATTCCTTTCGTGGCGCTGCTCTTCGTCTGGAAGCGCGGCTTCACGCTCTACGACCACGGGGTGTTCGTCCTCTACTCGCTCACCTTCATGTCGCTGCTGATCATGGTGGTGGCGGCGCTGGGGCGGGTCGGGGGCGCGATCGGCGGCCTGGCGTTCGCGGCGGCGACGATCATCGTGCCCATGCACATGTACTACCAACTGCAGGGCGCCTACGGCCTGCGGTGGTTCTCGACCCTTTGGCGCACCTGGTTCCTGCTGGTCTTTTCGTTCATCGCGCTCACGTTCTTCCTGCTCGCAATCCTCTGGCTGGGTATGGCCTGACGACCACTGACCTGACGGAAGGTGACGCGGGCGTCATTTTTGTTGGATGGCGGCCTTGTTTCGGTGGGCCGGCTTTGTCAGGTTGCGCGGAACTGAACGACGTTTAGGGAGGCCGGGGTGGCCGATCGCTACGACTACATCATCATCGGCGCGGGTTCCGCGGGCTGCGTGCTGGCCAACCGCCTGACCGAAGACGGGACCACGAAGGTCCTGCTGCTGGAGGCCGGCGGCAAGGACAAGTCCTTGATGGTGACGATGCCGGCGGGCGTGGGCGGCCTGATCAGCAAGCAGGGGCCGTTCAACTGGGGCTTCTGGACCGAGGAAGAGCCAAACCTCGACAACCGCAAACTCTGGTGGCCCCGCGGCAAGGGCTGGGGCGGGTCGTCCTCGATCAACGGCATGATCTACATTCGCGGCCACGCGCGCGACTACGATCAGTGGCGTCAGATGGGCCTGGGCGGCTGGGGCTATGCGGACGTGTTGCCCTACTTCAAGCGCTCGGAAAGCCTGCAGGGCGGGGGGGACGCCTGGCACGGCGGCGACGGCCCGCTTCACGTCTCCAAGGCCGCCTCGCCCAATCCGATCTATCGCGCCGCCATCGAAGCGGGCGCCCAGGCGGGCCACCCGCTGACCAAGGATTTCAACGGTTATCAGCAGGAGGGCTGGGGCCCCTATCAGCTCACCATCCATAAGGGTGAGCGTTGGAGTGCGGCGCGGGCCTATCTCTACCCCGCGCTGAACCGTTCCAATCTGACCTGCCTGACCGGCGCCCGGACCACCAGGATCGTGGTCGAGGGCGGCAAGGCGGTGGGCGTCGAGATCGTCACCGAGGCGGGGCCGCAGACGGTCTATGCCGACGCCGAGGTGATCCTGTCGGCGGGCGCGGTGCAGTCGCCGCATATCCTGCAGTTGTCGGGCATCGGGCGCGGGGAAGAGCTTGCGAAGCACGGCGTCAAATCGGTCCACGAGCTGCCGGGCGTGGGCGAGAACCTCCAGGATCACCTGGACGTCTGCATGTCGTGGGAATGCCCCAAGCCGATCACGATCTATTCGATGCGCAAGGGCATCAAGACGCTGGCGATCGGGCTGGAGTACCTGTTCCAGCGCAAGGGCCTGGGCGCCCAGAACATGCTGGAATCCGGCGCATTCCTACGCTCGCGCCCCGACCTCGACCGGCCCGACCTGCAGGTCCACACCGTGCTCGCAATCATGCAGGACCACGGCAAGGTAGCGGTCCAGAAGGACGGTTTCACCTTCCACGTCTGCCAGCTGCGGCCGGAGTCCCGCGGCAGGGTGGGTCTGCGCAGTTCCGATCCGTTGGCCGATCCGGCGATCTTCGCCAACTACCTTTCGGCGGAAGAAGACCGTCGCGCCATGCGCGAGGGCGTGCGGATGATGCGCGAAGTGGCGGCCCAGGCCGCGCTCAAGCCCTATATCAAGGACGAGTACTCGCCGGGGTCCGGCGTGCAGTCGGACGCCGATATCGACGCGTGGATCCGGCGCTCGGCCGAGACAATCTATCACCCCGTCGGCACCTGCCGGATGGGCGCGGCGGGCGATGCGATGGCGGTGGTCGACGCCGACTGCCGCGTGCAAGGCCTGAGCGGCCTGCGGGTCGTCGATGCGTCGGTCATGCCGACTCTGGTGGGCGGCAACACCAACGCGCCCACAATCATGATCGCAGAGAAGATCTCGGACGCGATCCGGGGCAAGGCGTTCCTCCCCGCGGATGACGCGCCGGTTTATGGGGATGGTCGGGCGGCGGCCTGACCAAACCCCTCCTTTTTGGGGAGGGGTATCCTCTAGGGGGCGGCAGCACCCCCTGCGGCCGGCGTCACAACGACCTTGTACGCCGCTTCAGGCCTGAGCCATTGCTCGGCCGCGCGTTTCACGTCCGCGGCCGTGACCCTTTCCGTGCCCGGGATGATCTCGCGGATCAGGTCCAGGCGGCGCGGGTCGAACTGGGCGCCGGACAGTTCGCTCACCCAGTAGCCATTGGTCACGCGTGCGCGCAGCAGTGATTCGATCCGAGGCTTCTTGGCCCGCTCGAGCTCATCGGCCTCGACCTCGCGGGTCCGCAGGTCGGCGGCGATCTTCAAGGCGTCGTCAAAGAAGCCTGCGAGTTTCTCGGGCGGCGCCTCGACGTTCGCGGCGATATAGCCCCAGCCGGTCCACACCAGGCTGTGCTGCGAGTTGACGTCGGGCGAGTAGGTGACGCCCTGCGCCTCGCGGAGTTCGTCGGTGATCCGGAGCTTCATGATCTCGCGCAGCACGGCGGTATCACGCGCCCGTTGCGGGTTGGTCCAGTAGTCGGTGGTGGCCCAGGCGATGTAGCCGATGGCCTGGTCGGCGCGACCCTTGTGGGTGAGCGTCACCGGCGCCGGCGCGCCCTTGGGGAAGGCCACCGCGCGCTGCGCAGCCGGTACGGGCCGCGGCTCGGCGCGAGGGGGCAGGGCGGCGAAGGTGGAGGCGGTGGCCGCGATCGCCTGATCGACGGTGACGTCGCCCACGATCACCACCTCAATGGGGCCCTTGCTCAGATCGGGCGTCACCGCCGCCTGGACGTCCGAGATCTTGCCGGCGGCGATCTGCTCGCGTGAGGGGAAGGTCCAGCGTCGGTCGCCGGAGTGGATAAGGCCGGGCAGGTCGCGCGACAGGACTCCGCTGTTTGTGGACTCGTACTGGTCGTGGATGGTCTTGCCGGCGGCCTGGATGCGCGCGAAGGCCGCGTCGCGCCATGCCGGCTCGGAGATGTAGGCCGCGAGCACCTGCATCTGCGTGGGCAGGTCGCCGGTGCGGGTGCTGCCCGAAAGTACAAATGCATCGTCGTTGAAGTTGAAACGGCCGCCGTACACCTTGGAGGCCAGCACGCGCTCCATCTCCTCGACGTCGATCTTCTTCAGACCGCCTTCGATCAGGGCGCTGGAGGCCCAGAACGGGCTCTGACGGTCTCGGGGCAGATTGAGCATGCCGGCCCCGACATTGGCCCGGACAACCACCTCGTCGTCGCGGAAGCTGGTGGGTTTCACGGTGAGGCGAACCCCGTTGGCGAAGCGTACGAGGGTGAGTCCCAGGTCGGCGACCTCGCGACGCTCGACGACCTTGCCGAGCGGACCGAAGCTCTCGTAGGGCCACGTCAGGGCCTGTTGCCGGGCGGGCGGCGCAACCGCCACCTTCTGCGACCCCGTCAGCGCCGCGAGCACGGCCGCCTCACCGCCCTCGATGGGGGTGGGCGAGGCCATGAACACCAGCGGGCCCTGGCCGCGGAAGGTGGACTTGATCACCGCATTGACGGTCTCGGCCCTCAGGCCCGCGACTGCGCGCTCGAACATGGCCAGATCGTCGGCCGGGGAGGTGACGACGGTGTGGTCGGACAGGGATTCGAGCACTTCGGCCGCGAGGTCTGCGGGTCGGCGGGTGGCGGCGCCGGCCACGGCGGCCTTCAGGTTGGCGCGGATTTCCTCGATCTCGCGGTCGAGCTCGCCCTGCTGGACGCCGTACTGGGTCAGGCGACGCTGTTCCTGTTCCGCGGCGGCCAGGGCTTCGCGCCAGCGGCCGGCCTCGGCGTTGACGCCGACGGAGACCACCTCGACCGCGTCGTCCTGTTCGAACTTGCCGGCGCCGGCGCCCAGGAAGGGTGGGTTCGCGCCGCGCGACAGGGCCGAGTAGCGTCGGTTCAGCACCGACAGTCCCAGGTTCTCGATCAGGTCACGACGGCGCTTCGCCTCGGTGTCCAGCGACAGGTCTGGCGGGCTCAGCCACACCACTTGCAGGGTTTGCGTAACGCCGGGATCGACGATCAGCTTGGCTTCCGGGCCCCGCGGCGCCACCGGGCCCTGGTCAGGTTCGGGCCTCGCCGGCGCCTTGGCGGTCCAGGACCCGAACGCGGCCTTGATCTTGGCTTCCATGGCGTCGACGTCGAAGTCGCCCACGGCCACGAACACCGCCCGCTCGGGGCGGTACCAGGTATTGTAGTAGTCGACGATCTCGCTGGCCGGTGCGGTGCGCAGCACCTCGACTTTGCCGATGGGCAGGCGGGTGGGCAGACGCTGGCCCTTCATCTGGAAGTTCATCCGCGCGACCAGCACCCGGTAGCCGGGAGTGTCGCGCGCGCGCTCCTCGGACAGCACGATGCCGCGCTCGCGGTCGACGGCGGCGGGATCGATAGTGAGATTGAAGGCGGCTTCACGCAGCAGCTTCAGCGACGTGTCGACCGTCTCTGCGTCGGTGCGGGGCAGGTCCAGCTTGTATGTGGTCTCGGAAAAGCCGGTCGAAGCGTTGGTGTCGGCGCCGAACGCCAGGCCCAGGCGTTCGAGGATCTTCACCATCTCGCCTTCCTTGACCTCCTTCGACCCATTGAAGGCCATGTGCTCCAGGAAGTGGGCCAGGCCTTGCTGGGCGTCGGTCTCCATCAGCGAGCCGGTCGCGAACCACAGGCGGAAGGCGGCCTGGCCAGCGGGCACCGTCTGGCGGCGGATCGCATAGCGCATGCCGTTGGGCAGGGCGCCGAACCGATAGGCTGCGTCGGCCTTCAGGTCGGAGCGGGCCTGGGGCCATTCTCCGGGCGCTAGCCTTACAGCGGCCTGCGCCGGCGCGGCGGCGGGCGCCTGGGCCGTTGCGGGCTGGGCGAAGGAGAGGGCGATCGCGGCGGCGAGGGCGGGGCGCAGGCCCCAGAGGCGGGTCATCAAGAGAACGCGGTTCCTAGAACTCGAGCCGCGCAACATCGCGAAGCACTGCGGCATGGGCAAGGCGCGAAAGCGCCACGCTCGCCTATGCCGGCGAGACACCTTACATATCGTTCCGATGAACGTCGTTTACTTCGAAGCCCCAGCGCCGGGCGGATCGCGATCACCCCAGCCGGACGAGCCGGGATACCGGCCTCCCTCGGAGCCGATCGTCAACGCGCCCTGGCCGGTTGTGACGCTCACGGTGTCGATCGTCGCCTTCTTCATGGCGCAGAAGGCCTTTCCATTTGCGACCGACGTGCTGGCGTTTTCGCCGGTGCGCCTGCTCGACGGCCACTATGTCGGTCTGATCAGCTCACAGTTCCTGCACGGCAGCTGGAGCCATGCGCTGATGAACGCGGCCTTCGTACTTGCGTTTGGCGCGCCGGTCGGACGCTACCTGGGCCCAAGAGCCAGCGGGGTGGCGTCGTTCTTTCTCTTTTACCTTACGTGCGGGGTGCTGGCCTGCCTGGGCTTCGCCGCCTTCCACTGGGGGCAAGACGCCGCAATGGTGGGCGCTTCCGGCGCGGCTTCGGGCCTGATGGGCGCGGCGGCGCGTCTGATCGGCGGGCAGGGACGTCCCGGCAAGCTGTTGTCGCAGGCCGTGACCGGCATGGGTGGAGCGTGGATCCTGATCAATGTGATCATGGCCTTCACCGGCGGCGCGCTGATCCCCGGCGCCGGAGAGGCCGGTGTCGCGTGGGAGGCGCACTTGGCCGGCTTCCTAGCAGGCGTGCTGCTGATCGGCCCGTTCGGCTGGCTGGCCGGGCAACGCGAAGCTTAGACCTCAGCCTGGTCACGCGCGCGTGACGCGCAGGTGCATTGTATCGAAACCGAAACTGCGCGAACCTCGTTACTCAAGGAACGGGAACAGGAGGCCCCATGCTGGTCTCGCAGATTCTACGAACCAAGGGAGACTCGGTCTTCACGATCGGGCCG